>Ga0163144_10000924_pt1 | contig 69325 bp, 59 predicted proteins | sample OliLak19BULKMAT1_FD_123175 | JGI IMG/M metagenome (GOLD analysis project Ga0163144, IMG submission 123175) | Freshwater microbial mat bacterial communities from Lake Vanda, McMurdo Dry Valleys, Antarctica - Oligotrophic Lake LV.19.BULKMAT1 | ecosystem: Environmental > Aquatic > Freshwater >... | reverse complement strand
CGGTTGGACCAGGTTTTAGCGCAAATGTTGCCGGAATTTTCGCGCAGTCGGCTCGCGGCCTTGGCCAAGGCTGGCAACGTGACCATCGACGCCAAGGTCGGGCTGCCGAAAACGAAGCTGTTCGGTGGTGAGGAAATTCGGGCGACTCTCATGCCGCGTGACGCAGAGATGGCGTTTCTGCCGGAAGACATCGAGCTCAATGTGCTTTTTGAAGACGATGCCTTTTTAGTCATCGACAAGCAAGCCGGGCTGGTCGTGCACCCGGGGGCAGGCAACTGGAGCGGCACCTTGCTCAATGCCTTGCTGTTTCGTAATCCCGCTGTTGCCCAATTGCCACGTGCCGGGATCGTGCATCGCTTGGATAAAGAAACAAGTGGCGTGATGGTCGTCGCCAAGACAGAAGCGGCCCAATTGTCGTTGGTGAGGCAATTGCAGTCCCGGGCGGTCAAGCGCATTTATGTGGCTCTGGTGCGCGGTCATCCACCGCAGGACGGCGTCGTTGAAAAACCGATTGGGCGCCATCCACATCACCGCACAAAAATGGCGGTTGTCGGCGACGAAGAAGGGCAGGGCGGCAAGACTGCCGTCACATATTTTCGTGTTCTACAGCGCTTTCCGTTTCATACCCTGATTGAGTGCCAGCTCGAAACGGGGCGAACCCACCAGATCCGTGTGCACATGCAATCAATTGGATTTCCGATTGAGGGCGACCAGGTCTACAGTCCGGGCGCAGCAGGAGTGAGCGCCGCTACGCGCGAAGTATTCCGCAGTTTTGGGCGGCAGGCTTTGCATGCGAGAAAACTGTCGTTCGAACATCCGGTGCACGGGGAAAGCGTGACATTCGAAGCACCGGTTCCTGCCGACATGGGTGAATTAATCGATGTCGTCGCCACACTCTGATTCGGCGCGAACAACTGTCCTTGAGGCCAAGGATTTAATTGTCCCGGGCTGGCCCGCACCCTCGCGCGTGAAAGCGCTGTTCACGACGCGCGCGGGCGGCGTTAGTAATGGTGGATTCGGCAGTTTGAATTTGGGCGCTCACGTCGGCGACGCCGCAGTTGATGTCGAAGAAAACCGTCGCAGGTTGCGGGCGTTATTGCCTTCGTCACCTGCGTGGCTGAATCAGGTTCATGGCACCGAGGTTGTCGATGCGGCACTCGTTACCCCGACCGGACAGGCGACATTGGCGGCAGATGCTTCATTCACGACGCAGATAAACGTGCCTTGCGCGGTGTTGGTGGCTGATTGCCTGCCCGTGTTGTTTTGTACCACAGACGGTTCATGCGTCGCTGCCGCGCACGCAGGCTGGCGAGGTCTTCATCGCGGTATTCTCGAGCGTACGGTCGCTGCGATGAATAGCAAGGCCAGCACTGTCCTGGCATGGCTGGGCCCCGCCATCGGTCCATCGGCATTTGAAGTCGGCGACGATGTGTTCAAGGCTTTTACCGAGGTTGCACCTCAGGATGCATACGCTTTCAAACCAACTGCAAACGGCTCCCCAAAGTACTTCGCGGACATCTACGAGCTTGCCCGGTTACGTTTGCAACGTGCCGGTGTGACCGAAATATTTGGAGGGCAATTTTGCACGGTAAGCGATGCGGACCGTTTTTTTTCATATCGGCGTGATGGCAAGACCGGTCGCATGGGCGCAATGATCTGGCTCGAATGATTCGCTGCCGAAGAGATTGGGGCTGCTGTGCATTGCGTGCTACAATATTGCAATTAAGTTGCATATAAGGCGTTTGCGTCGGCACTGTGCCTGATTGTCTTCTCCGCTCGCGTTCGCCGTCACATCATCGACCGTTGTTTACTCGCAGTCGCAACAGCTAAGCCTACATGACCCTCGTTTATATCATCGCGGCCTGCGTCGCTGGCAGCACGATCTCGGCGCTGCTCGCGGCACTGGTGGCCTGGCGCGTCCAGCCCAGATTGATTCCTTTGTTTGTCAGCTACGCAGTCGGGGCAATGCTTGGCGTTGTATTTCTCCATCTGCTCCCGCACATTTTCGAAACTACCACGCGCCATCACGCCGCGGCCGGTTGGTTGTTAGTCGGCATACTGGCGTTTTTCGTGTTGGAAAAACTCGTGTTGTGGCGCCACAACCACGATCATGCCGGCGCTGCTGAGGAAGCGATTGCAAACTCCCGCGCACACTCGCATGACGACCACGGTCACGCATCAAACGAATCCGGTCGTACAACGTCAGCGTGGATGATCATCATCGGCGATGGTTTTCACAACTTTACCGACGGTCTGGCTATTGCTGCGGCTTTCATGGCAGATGTAAGGATAGGCGTGGTGACGGCGATTGCAATCATCGCGCACGAACTGCCTCAGGAACTCAGCGATTTTCTGGTGTTGATACACTCCGGATTTTCGCGGCGCAGGGCGCTGTTCTGGAACGTGATGTCCAGCTTCGCAACCTTGTTCGGCGCCCTGTTGGCCTACGTGATGCTGGTTTCGCTCGCCGAATACTCGATCATGTTCCTGTGTTTTGCTGCCGCCAGCATGATGTATGTCGCTATTGCGGACTTGATTCCCGGTCTGCATAAACGTTCGACTCTTAAAGATACTGTCCAGCAGATCCTACTGATTGGCGCGGGAGTCGCTTCCATCTGGTCGGTGCACCTGTTCGTTTGATACTGCGGGTGCCGCGTCAAGCTCTCTTTTTGCAGCGTGTCGACGTTTCGTGCCCGCCAGCCAAAGCAGCAATGCCGTTGGCGCAACGCCAAAGAAGATAAATGTCAGCACGCCGGCAATGAAACTTTTCTCGGTGATCGCCACCATTGAAATGACGTATAACCACGCAATTGCTACGATATGCATTCGCTGTGCCCCGTTGCCGATTTTCACAAGTGCAGTCGACGACACAACAATTCCAGTCTGTTCCTGAAACGTTGGGCCGGATGCGAGATAATTCTTACACCAACAATATTCAATTATTGACCGGACATCGTAGCATGCCGCATTCCAAATTTTCTTTTGATCCGCACGACAATCCAATCCTCCAGGAAGCGCAGCACCGGCTGATGCAGAGCTTGGGCAATGCGGCTCCCTCAAGTGTTAGCGAGGGATATCGGGCATGGACGCAGGCGCTGACTCAGGAGCCCGCGAAACTGGCGGCCCTGCAGCAACGGTTTGTAGACGAGCAAAGACGTCTGCTCGAGTTTTTTACACAGCCGCAGGGCCAGACGCTGGCGGTCACGCCACCGCTTGCCAGCGCGCAGGACAAGCGTTTCGCGGGAGACGCGTGGCAGTCTTCGCCGCAATACAGATATTTGGCCGAGTCATATCTTTCGACTTACCGGCTGTTTCTGGAGAGCATCGATAGCGTGGACGTCTCAGCCACAAATCGGAAAAAGATGCGCTTTTTTATCAAACAACATCTGGATGCGATTTCACCTGCCAACTTTCTGGCGACGAATCCAGAAGCGCTCAAGTCGGCGATTGAATCGAAAGGCGAGACGCTGAAAGTGGGACTGGACAACCTCAGGGAGGACATCGAGAAGGGGCATATTTCGATGACCGATGAGGGGGCGTTCAAGGTAGGCGAAAACCTGGCGGTGACACCGGGTAGTGTGGTGTTTGAGAATGAAATTTTCCAGTTGTTGCAGTATGCCCCGCTCACCAGGACGGTACACGTCCGCCCGTTGTTGATCGTGCCGCCGTGCATCAACAAGTATTACATACTCGATCTGCGTCCGGACAATTCGCTGGTGCGCTACGCGGTCGAGCAGGGATTTACGGTTTTTATTGTTTCTTGGCGCAACGTGAAGGAGCCCCAGGGAAATTTGACGTGGGATGATTACATTTCCGCCGGCGTGATCAAAGCGATCGACTGTGTTCGCGTCATTACCAACGTCGACAAAATCAATGCGGTTGGATTTTGTGTCGGTGGTACGTTGCTGGCTAGCGCGATTGCCGTCCTGCGGCGCATGGGACATGAAGTCATCGAAAGCGTCACGTTTCTCACGACGTTTCTCGATTTTTCCGACACCGGCGAAGTCACTGCCTATATCAACGAGGACTTCATCGCCAAGTGCGATGCTGAAGTCGGGCATGGGGGCATCGTTGACGGCAGCGACCTCGCCTATGCGTTTACGTCCTTGCGGGCCAACGAATTGATCTGGAACTACGTAGTAGGCAATTATTTGAAAGGCACCAAACCACCAGCGTTTGATCTGCTTTACTGGAACTCGGACAGCACAAATCTGCCAGGCCCCTGGTATGTTTATTACCTGCGAAACATGTACGTGAAAAACAATCTCGCGCGCGCCGACAAGCTGAAGATGTGTGGCGTGCCCGTAGACCTGTCGTATGTAAACATGCCGGCATTCGTCTTCGGCGCGAAAGAGGACCACATCGTGCCGTGGGGCACTGTGTACAAGAGTGCGTCACTTCTTACGGGCAAGACTGAATTTGTTCTTGGGGCCGCAGGACACGTGGCTGGCGTGGTGAACCCGGCGTCAAAAAACAAGCGCAGTCATCGCATCGGTCCCGCGCCCGATATTGCCCAACAGGAATGGGTGGCCGCGTCGCGCGAGGTCGAGGGTAGCTGGTGGCCGCGATGGGCGGAATGGCTGAAACAATTTGGCGGGAAAATGATTCCTGCGCGCGATTCCCTCGGCAGCATCGACTTCAAGCCAATTGAGGCGGCGCCGGGCCGTTATGTGCAAGAGAAGATCTAACGAGCAATGGATTACGCGGCCCTTGCCGTCCTGATTTGCGGCGTGACTTTTTACACGCGTGCTGCCGCGATGGAGAAGAAGTGAGGCTTGATATGGGCTGCCTGCTCGATCATTGCTTCTCTTGTGGCAATGTTTGTTTTCAAAGGGGGGTGGCTGAGTGTATTATTTTCATAGGTGGGCTTGTTCGCGGCGATTACGATCTATCGCGTGATCACTGAAAAAGATAGTAACCAATAAAACATGACAGGAGAGAGACATGCCAGCAACACAGAGAATTGCCGTCGTGACGGGCGGGATGGGCGGCTTGGGGGAGGCGATCTGCATGAAGCTTGCCCGCATGGGGATCAAGGTGGTCGTGACATATTCGCCCTCAAATACAAAATCAGCAACTTGGCTCAAAGAGATGGAGGCGCGTGATTACCATTTTTACGCTTATGCAGTTGACGTCGCGGATTTCGATTCCTGTGGCGCGGCGGTTACAAAGATCCAGAAGGAAGTCGGACCGATCGATATTCTCATCAACAATGCCGGCATTACCCGTGATACCACGTTCAAGAAGATGTCGAAAATCGACTGGGCTGCTGTCATCAGCACCAATCTGGATAGCGTATTCAATATGTCAAAACCGATTGTCGATGGAATGGTCGAGCGCGGTTGGGGCAGAGTGATCAATGTGTCGTCGGTAAACGGACAAAAGGGCGCTTTCGGTCAGACCAACTATTCAGCCGCCAAAGCCGGTATGCATGGCTTCACCAAAGCTCTTGCGCTGGAGGTGGCCAAGAAGGGTGTGACGGTTAATACGATTTCACCTGGCTACATCGGCACCGCCATGGTGACGGCGATTCCTGAAGAAGTGCTCAACTCCAAAATCCTGCCGCAGATTCCCATCGGCAGACTTGGCAAGCCTGAGGAGGTGGCCGGCTTGTGCGCCTATCTGGCTTCGGACGAAGCGGCCTTCGTGACCGGTGCAAATATCGCCATCAACGGCGGCCAACACATGTTCTAGTTTTACCCGGTGACTACAAAAAAGGGCGCCATAGGGCGCCCTTTTTTGTTTCATTCATCAATCATCAGCGCTTGAAGGTGCCGCCTGCGCCGAGCACGGTGAGCTCCACAAAGCTTGAGCCGTTGTGGTTATCTGCGCTGAATTTCGCGCGAAAACCCCGCAAGTCGACCGTGCCAAGTTTGTCCATTGCCGTCAGGAAGGACTCGCGTGTAAGCGCCTTGCCGGCCTTTTTCAGGCCTTCGACAAAAATGTTGGCGGCGATATAACCCTCCAAGGAAGCAAAGCTTGCCTTTGTCGGCCCACCAATGCGCTTCAGGTATTCACGACCCAGCGGCTCGCTGTCGGAAAAAGGCAAGGGCACGACCTGGGATATTTCAACGCCGCGGCCGTCATCGCCAAGTTGCCCGGCGACGGTCATTGCACCGGCTGAACTGAGTAAGCAGAATTGCGCATTCGAGCCAAGTTTTTTCATTTCTTTGATGAAGGCAATGGCTGTGTTGGCGCCGGTGCTGATGATGACTGCCTGAGCGCCTGACTTGGCAATCGTTTGTGCAGAAGATGTCACGTTGGTCGAATGACGATCTGTGCTGCCAAAAATCAGGATGTTCGACTTACGTGCGCGTAACGCCTTCTCCAATCCAGCCAATCCAGCACGCCCATAGGCGTCGTTTTGATAGAAGATCGCGATCTTGGTCAGCCCGCGCCGTATTAACTGCTCGACAATTTTTTCAGTTTCTTCTGAGTAACTTGCGCGAATATTGTAGACATAGCGGCTGAGTGGCTCACGGTTGGCTACGTCGCCACTTGCGGGGGCAAAAAACGGTACCTTGTTTTTCTCCACCAAGGGCAGTATCGGGTTGATTGTGTACGTGCCTGTGTAGCCGAACAAGGCGAAGACATTGTCCTCGTTGAGCAGCTTCAGTGTATTGGCCTTGGCACGTTCAGGAATACCTGCATCGTCAAGCGAAATCAATTTGATCTTGCGGCCGTTGATACCGCCTGCTTCATTGACGGCATTGAAATAAGCGTCTGCACCGGCCTTCATTTCACGACCGATCTCCTCAGCCGGCCCCGTCAGTGATGCAGACTGACCGACAATGATTGAATCGTTAGTAACACCTTGGGCAGTTGCGTGTGTGGCAAGCAGAGCAAATGCACTGAGCAGTGCAACAGCAGAGACTTGGCGCAGGACGCCCGTCAGGCTGCAGCGCGTTGGATAATCCATAAGTTTTCCCTTGAGTATTTGGCCGGACAGTTTCTGATCTGTGGCGCGGCAAACGCGCATTGTAAAGCCAATATTGGCTTGGCGGATTGCCGATCGACGCTCATTTGGGCCAATTGATCACGGCTCAATTTCTGAATTTCCCGCCGCGCGAAATGATCGTCAGGTCAACAAAGTTTGATCCGTTGTGATTGGTAGGTGTGTAATTGACTGTAAAGCCGCCCAAATCGAGCTTGCCCATGGCGGCCAGACCATCGACCAGTGACTCACGCGTCGGAGTCTTCCCGGCGCGCTTAAGCCCCTCTACCAGAACCTTGGCGGCAATGTAGCCTTCAAGTGAAGTAAACGAATACTTGTCTCGACCGCCAATATTTTTTTGGTACTCGCGCACGATGGGATTTGTTTCCGACCACGGAAACGGTACAACCTGCGAAATCTGCACGCCAATTCCTTCGTCGGCCAGATCGTCAGAGAGTGCCCTTGAGCCGACGAAACTCACATTCCAAAACTGCTGGAGTCCGCCGGCCAGTTTCATTGCTTTGATAAATGCTGCACAGCTCTTGTAGGCGCTGATCATGATGACTACGTTGGTGCCAGACTTCGCCAGCTTTCCCACTGCTGCGGAAACATCAGTGGTATTGCGTTCCACCGTTGCTGTATCGGTGATTTCCAACATGCGCTTCTTCATGGCCCGCTCGACCCCGGCGAGTCCAGCCTTGCCATAGGCATCGTTTTGATAAAACACGGCGATCTTTGTGATGCCCTGCTGCACCAGATGCGCAACGATTTGCTCTGTCTCGTCGAAATAGCTGGCGCGCACGTTAAAAACATAGCGGTTGAACGGTTCGCGCAAACTCTGTGCACCGGTGAATGCGCCAATGAAAGGTACCTTTGCGGCGGTAAAGATGGGCAGTGCCGCATTTGACGTCGGCGTACCCACGTAGCCAAACAGCGCGAGAACTTTTTCGCCTTCAATCAATTTTTTGGTGTTGGCAGCTGCTTTTTCCGGCTCATACCCGTCGTCGACTGATATCAATTTGATCTTGCGGCCATTGATGCCGCCGCTTTTATTGACAACATCGAAGTACGCTTCCGCCCCGGCCTTCATTTCCGTGCCGAGTTTTTCGGCCGGGCCGGAAAGTGCGGCGGACTGGCCAATCAAAATCGTATCGACAGACACGCCCTGAGAAAAGGACGTCGCCGAAAACGACAAGACTGTGGACAACAAGACCCACCCAGCAAAGCGGAAATGCTTATTCATTCGATTCTCCTCAGGCGTTTATTATTTGTTGCTTGAGCCGAAATTGTACCCCGGCACGCGAGGCCGGGGGTTTGAGATAAGAATGCGTGTTGTGTCACACGATGCGTCTGCGATTAGTCTGCCGATCAATCAACGTAAACCCAGCATTGGCGGGCCTTACCGGTTATTTTTGTGTTAACCGCCGCGCCAACGCTAGGGTTTGAGAAGCACCCAGGCGGGCTCAACCCGCGAAGAAATCCTTCACCTTATCCATGAAGCTCTTCGCCCGCGGATTGTGCTTGTCGCCATCGGTCTTATTGATCTCTTCCAGTTCGCGCAATATCTCTTTCTGGCGATCCGTGAGTCGAACTGGCGTCTCGACGACGACGTGGCACATCAAATCGCCCGCTGAGGTCTGCCTGACCGGCCGGATACCCTTGCCACGCAAGCGGAATACCTGTCCGCTTTGCGTTTCAGCCGGAATCTTGATCTTGGCTTCACCATCGAGCGTCGGAATATTTATCTCGCCCCCGAGCGCGGCAACGCTGAAGGAAATGGGCATTTCACAATGCAGATCAGCACCTTCGCGCTGAAATACTGCGTGGGCTTTTAGTTGCACGACGACGTACAGGTCGCCCGGCGGCCCGCCGTTTACCCCAGCCTCGCCTTCACCCGACAGACGAATACGATCACCATCATCAACACCAGACGGAATTTTTACCGACAAGGTTTTGTGTTTCTTCACGCGCCCCGCGCCACTGCAGGCAGTGCACGGCTCCGGAATGACTTTACCGGTACCGTGGCAGGTCGGGCAGGTCTGCTGAATGGAAAAAAAGCCTTGCTGCATGCGAACCTGGCCCTGGCCATTGCAGGTGTGGCAGGTTTTGGCGCTGGTCCCCGGCTTGGCGCCTGAGCCCTTGCAGGTTTCACAATCTTCCAGTGACGGAATGCGAATCTTGGTTTCAGTACCGCGCGCCGCTTGCTCCAGCGTGATGTCCATGTTGTAGCGCAGATCGGCGCCGCGATAGACTTGTTGTCCGCCACGTCCGCCACGACCACCAAAGATTTCACCGAAAATATCACCGAACGCTTCGGAGAAGCCACCGAACCCTTCGCCGCCGTGACCCCCACCCACCTGTGGGTTGACGCCGGCGTGGCCATATGCGTCGTAGGCCCGGCGCTTTTCAGCCTCGGAGAGCACTTCGTAAGCTTCCTTGGCTTCCTTGAATTTTTCTTCTGCGTCTTTTTGGTCAGGATTGCGATCGGGATGGTACTTCATCGCCAGTTTGCGATAGGACTTCTTGATGTCCTCATCGCTCGCATCACGATTAACACCCAGGATTTCGTAAAAGTCTCGTTTTTGTGCCATGAATATTCCAGCTCTTTAATATGGGAAAGCCGGGTTGAGCGAGACAAAACGCTCGCTAAACCCGGCCAGTCAATCGGAGGTACCTGGATTAACTCTTCTTGTCTTTTACTTCCGTAAATTCAGCATCAACAACATTTCCCATGTCCTTTTCCTTCTGTTCGGCACCAGGTGCCGGTCCGGCGCCGCCTGGTCCTGCGCTACCACCAGATTCAGCCTGCGTCTTGGCCTGCATATCGGCGTACATTTTTTCGCCGAGCTTCTGCGATGCCTTCCCCAGCGCCTCAGTCTTGGCTTCGATGTCGGCTTTGTCGCTACCCTTCAATGCCGTTTCCAATTCCTTGCTCGCGGCTTCGATTGTCGTTTTTTCGGCTGCGTCGATCTTGTCGCCATATTCAGCCAGCGATTTCTTGGTCGAGTGAACCAGTGCGTCGCCCTGATTGCGCGCCGTGACAAGTTCCAAAACCTTCTTGTCTTCGTCGGCATTGGCTTCAGCATCTTTCACCATGCGCTGGATTTCTTCCTCCGACAAGCCGGAGTTGGCCTTGATAGTGATCTTGTTTTCCTTGCCGGTAGCTTTGTCTTTGGCGTTCACGTGCATGATGCCGTTGGCGTCAATATCGAACGTCACTTCAATCTGCGGCATACCGCGCGTTGAAGGTGGAATGCCCTCTAGGTTGAATTGGCCCAGCGATTTGTTGCCGGACGCCAATTCGCGCTCGCCTTGCAGCACATGGATCGTCACCGCGGATTGGTTGTCGTCAGCGGTTGAGAAAACTTGCGACGCCTTGGTGGGGATCGTGGTGTTTTTCTTGATCAGCTTGGTCGATACGCCGCCAAGCGTTTCGATGCCGAGTGACAACGGGGTCACGTCGAGCAACAGCACGTCCTTCACGTCGCCCTTCAATACGCCGCCTTGAATCGCGGCACCGACGGCAACAGCCTCATCGGGATTCACGTCCTTGCGTGGTTCGCGACCGAAGATTTCCTTCACTTTTTCCTGCACCTTTGGCATGCGTGTCTGACCGCCGACCAGAATCACGTCGGAGATATCGCTGATTTTCAGACCGGAGTCTTTGATCGCCATTTCGCAAGGCTTGATGGTGCGCTCGATCAGTTCATCGACCAACGCTTCAAACTTGGCGCGTGTCAGCTTTACAGCCAAGTGTTTCGGGCCGTTGGCGTCAGCCGTGATGTAGGGCAGGTTCACTTCCGTTTGCTGCGTGGAGGACAACTCGATCTTGGCTTTTTCAGCGGCTTCTTTCAGGCGCTGCAGTGCCAACACATCCTTTTTCAGGTCGATGCCCTGATCCTTTTTGAATTCGTCGCAGAGATAGTCCATCAAGCGTTGATCGAAATCCTCACCGCCGAGGAAGGTGTCGCCGTTGGTACTCAAGACTTCAAACTGGTGTTCACCGTCGACCGAGGCGATTTCGATAATCGACACGTCGAAGGTACCGCCACCGAGGTCATAAACCGCGATCTTGCGGTCGCCTTCCTGCTTGTCCATGCCGAAGGCGAGGGCGGCGGCAGTGGGCTCGTTGATGATGCGCTTGACGTCCAGACCAGCAATGCGGCCTGCGTCTTTGGTGGCCTGACGCTGACTATCGTTGAAGTACGCGGGCACTGTGATGACGGCCTCGGTCACTTCTTCACCGAGATAGTCTTCTGCCGTCTTTTTCATCTTGCGCAGCACTTCGCTGGAAACCTGCGGCGGAGCCATCTTTTTGCCTTGGGCTTCTACCCAAGCGTCGCCGTTGTCGTTCTTGAAAATCTTGTAGGGCATCAAACCGATGTCTTTTTGCACTTCTTTTTCGTCAAAGCGCCGACCGATCAGGCGCTTCACGGCAAACAAGGTGTTTTTTGGATTGGTCACAGCCTGTCGCTTGGCAGATGCACCGACCACAATTTCGCCGTCGTCCTGGTAGGCGACAATGGAGGGCGTGGTACGCGCGCCTTCCGCGTTCTCGATGACTTTGGGTACGCCGCCTTCCATGATGGATACGCAGCTATTGGTGGTTCCCAAATCAATTCCGATGATTTTTCCCATGATGTTTCCCCTTATTTCTCGATGGCGCTGCTAGAGCGCGGTAAAGTTAATGACTGCATTGAATGTAGGGCTATTCGGACAGATTTCAAGCGTCCTAGCCTCGCGGAGCGGCGTTTTACGCGCTACACCTGATCGGTAGCCACTTTTTCCTTGGCAACGGTTACCAAGGCCGGACGCAGTATCCGGTCGTGCAGCAGGTAACCTTTTTGCATCACGTTGATGACGGTATTCGGTGTCTGTTCGGATTCGAGCGCGGCAATCGCCTGATGCCGGGTCGGGTCAAATTTCTCACCTTCTGGATTGACCTCAATGATCGAGAACTTCTCGAAAACATTCGCGAGCTGGCGTGCAGTGAGTTCCACGCCGGTCTTGAACGACTCCACCGAGGTGTTCTCTACGACCAGCGCCGCGTCCATACTGTCTTTCACAGCGAGCAGGGCGTCGGCGATTTTTTCGATGCCAAATTTTTGCGCCTTCAGCACGTCTTCGGCCGAGCGGCGGCGGATATTTTCCATCTCCGCCTTGGTCCGCACAAACTGGTCATAGCTCTCGTCAGCCTTTGCACCGGCTTCGGTGAGCGCCTTTTCGAGTTCTTCAATTCTTTGTTCAGGCGTGGCTGGGATTGCCGCTTCGTTCAAAACAGCTTCGTCTGGCGCCGTTGTTGCGGCGTTCTCGATTGGGTCCGACATGATAAAACTCCAGAATAAACAAGGTCATGCAGAAACTGAGGGCGTTCCTGACAAATTCAAGACAAAACACTTGGAAACTGCGATTTTCAGCAGATTCGGACACTACCTTCAATTCGCAGTCGGATTTACGACTTTTTCTTCTTATCCCTGTCGAACACCAGCCAGTTGGTCACCAGAGAAATGACACTGAACATGAGCGAGCCAATCATCGCCGCCATAAAACCTGTGACGGTAAAACCCTTTACGATCTCAGTCACAAACCAGAACAGGAATGCGTTGATAAAGAAGATAAACAATCCCAGCGTCAGGATGGTTACCGGTAACGTGAGAAATACGAGCACGGGCCGCACAAAAGCGTTGACCAGACCCAGCATCAGTGCGGCAACCATTGCCGCGAAAATGTTGTCCACCTGGACCCCGGAGTAAAGATAGGCCACCAGCATCAAAGCTAGCGCATTGATGAACCACCGCACGATGAGTGTCATGAAACTGCCTTATCTATTTTTGGGGTGAAGCCTCTAAAGTAAGCCTGATAATAGCGTTTTCAAGCGGCTTCCTTCGCCCACCACCACTTTTCGAATCCATGAGCACATACAGTCAGCAAAAACGCATCAGCATTCCCGACCTGCGCGCAATGAAGGGCAAGGCCAAAATTGTCATGCTCACTGCGCATTCCAAGCCGATGGCGCAATTGCTCGATGCGCACTGCGATGTCCTGCTGGTCGGTGATTCATTGGGCATGGTCGTATACGGAATGGAAAATTCCCTGGCGGTCACGCTAGACATGATGATCAGCCACACTAAAGCGGTCATGCGCGGTTCCAGCCATGCCGCAGTCATTCTCGACATGCCATTTGCCACTTATCAGGAGTCAAACGAACAGGCGTACCGCAATTGCGCCCGCGCCATCGTCGAAAGTGGAGCACAGGCACTCAAGCTGGAAGGCGGTGAGGAATTGGTTGGGACGGTTGAATTTCTGGCCAAACGCGGAATTCAGGTCATGGCGCATATTGGACTGATGCCGCAGCGGGTTCATCAGATGGGCGGATTCAGGGCGCAAGGCAAGGAAGAAGATGCGTTGTCGAAATGGCCCAAGCTGGCGCGCCAATTTGAAGATGCCGGCGCGTTTTCGGTGCTGATTGAAGGGACGGTAGAGCCGGTGGCGCGAGCGATTACCGAATCACTGAAGGTACCGACGATCGGGATCGGGGCATCACCGGCCTGTGATGGGCAGGTGTTGGTGACGGAGGATATTCTCGGATTGTTTCCGGATTTCACGCCGAAGTTTGCCAAGCGGTATCGGGATATTGGGGCGATGGTGACGGAGGCGGTGGGGGAGTATGCGGCGGAGGTTAGGGGAGGGGGGTTTCCTTCGGTGGAGCATTGTTTTGGGGTGAAGAAGTAGGAGGCATTTGATGGTGACTAATCGGGAAAATTTTCAAGCGTGGCAGCGAAGCAAAGCCAGGGTTGCCGGCGGCAAAAGCGCGTCGGAGGCATGCTCCGACCTTTTCTTGTTTCGCCAAGAAAAGTAACCAAAAGAAGGCGACCCGAGGTTCGTCGCCCCGCAAAAGCGCGGGGTTCCCTGCGCTACTCGGAACGACAGGCCGCTGCGGAACTCGGGCTCGAACGGTTACCGGTTCAAAAGGTCGAGGTTTTGCTCGCCCTCAGACAGTTCTCGCGGACTACTCCTGTCGTTCCTGCGTTGCTCGGCGACTCACATCGAGACCCGGTCAGCCCATTGCCGCCGTCGCTGAATAAACGCCGTCGTCCCAGCGCAGGCTGGGACCCAGTCCAATCCATTGGTCGGTTACACGGTGCTGTAATCTGGCGTTTACAGCCAAAAAAGCTAGTTTCCAGCCCCCAACGCCTTCGCCCGCACCGCCGAAGCCTCACCCTCCCGCTTCGCCGCATCCTTATCCCAACCCTCGCTCACCCATCCCGACAATTGCTCCCCCGCAATCGTCGTCAACGCCTCAACATACGCCTGCGTATCATTGGCCACCGGAATGTAGTTGAAGGTCTTGCCACCAGCGTGAAGGAAACTTTCCTTCGCTTCCATCGCGATTTCTTCCAGCGTCTCAAGGCAATCCGACGCAAACCCTGGGCAAATCACATCGACGCGTTTGCAACCATCGGCGCCAAGCTTTTCGAGTGTCTTGTCGGTATACGGCTGCAGCCATTCAGCTCTGCCGAAGCGCGACTGAAAGGTGACGATGTAGTCGCCTGCTTTCACGCCGAGTTGTTCGGCGATCAGGCGGGCGCTCTTGTGGCAGTGGCAGTGATAAGGGTCGCCCTTTTCGAGATGAAATTTTGGCAGGCCGTGGAAGGTCATCAGTAGCTTGTCGGTCGCGAAATTCGGGCGGCCGATTTTCATCCACTCGGCGAGAACGTTTTTGGCGATGGCGCTGATATAAGCCGGATGATCGTGGTAGCTGCGCACGAACCGGATGCCAGGCACATTGCGGGCTTTCAATAGCACGCGGCCGAGCTCGTCCATCGTCGACGCAGTTGTGCTGGCGGCGTACTGCGGATAGAGCGGCAGCACAAGGATGTTGTCGCAATTTGCCGCCTTCAGCTTGTCCATCGCGCTCTCAATCGACGGGTTGCCATAGCGCATGGCGTATTCGACTTTCAGCGGGCTCTTGAATTTCTCGCCCAGAAAGCCGCGCAACATTTGCGCCTGCCGTGCCGTGTACACGCGTAATGGCGAGCCTTCCTTCATCCAGATGCTCGCGTATTTCTTAGCCGATTTGGCTGGGCGGACATTGAGAATGATGAGGTTGAGAATCAACCACCAGATCGGCTTGGGGATTTCAACGACACGCGTGTCTGATAAAAACTGCTTAAGGTAGCGCCGCACTGCACCGGTCGAGGTGTCGTCAGGTGTGCCGAGATTGACGAGCAATACGCCGGTCGCCGGTGATGTGCCATGGGTGAAAGGAGTTTCGGGTCTGTAGCTCATTTGAGAAATATCTGAAAGTCAAGCATTGACGGGCTTCTCATGGCAAATATGCCCGGAACGCCGCGCCAGTACTTGTGTGTTGTGGATTAATTTTGTGAAAGTGCCGACGACAGCAATTTCGCCGTCACATCGACAATCGGAATTACGCGCTCATAGGCCATGCGCGTCGGGCCGATCACGCCGACGGTGCCAACGATTTGGCCGTCGACTTCATAGGGCGCCGTGACGACCGAAAACTCATCCAGCGCTACCAGTGCCGATTCGCCACCGATGAAAATCTTCACGCCCTCGGCGCGGTTGCTGACATCGAGCAAATCCATCAACTGCGTCTTGTGGTCGAACACATTGAAGAGCTTGCGGATACTCGCCATATTCATCGAAACATCGTTCACGTCCAGCAGGTTGCGTTCGCCAGACAGCACCACACCGGACGAATCGGAACCTTGTCCGCGCGCATCCACCATCGCCGACATCAACGTGGAAATATCGCGGTGCAACTGCGAGAGTTCGGCTTTCACTTTTTCGCGGATCTGGTCGAATTCATAACCCGCGTAGTGCTGGTTGATGTAATTGGCCGCTTCCGTCAACTGCGAGGGCGAAAAGGGCTTCTCGGTGACGAGCACGCGGTTCTGCACGTCGCCGTCAGTGGCTACCAGAATCAGCAGTACGCGTTTTTCGGAAAGCTGCATGAATTCCACATGCTTCAAACCAATGCCACGGCGCCGTGGTGTGACGACGATGCCGGCGAAATGGGTGAGGTCAGAGAGCAATTGGGACGCTGCAGCCACCACATGGCGCGGATCGTCGGGGCGGATATTGTTTTCGAGCTGCTGGCGTTCGAGATGTTCGAGCGGCTGGATCGTGAGCAGCGTATCGACGAACAGCCGGTACCCCTTGGGTGTGGGGATCCGCCCGGCGGAGGTATGCGGGCTGGCGATGTAACCCATCTCTTCCAGATCAGCCATGACATTGCGGATCGAGGCAGGCGAAAGCTCCATTCCCGAAAACTTCGATAACGCGCGCGAACCTACCGGCTGGCCGTCGGCGATGTAGCGTTCAACGAGGAATTTCAGCAGAGTTTGGGCGCGCTCAGAAAGCATGCGGCAATTGTAGGCAAAAGTGGGCGGGTTGTGTAAACCATGCGGTAACAACTATTTGCGGACTTGCATTGAATTTTTGCCGAGCAGTGTGTCGGACTTGAAGAATCGCGGCCAGAAATGAGCTGGGCGAGGGCAGATTTCCACGCTTTTCAAGCCAATGGTTGTTCCCCTGGCGCAGGAAAGCTGAGAAATATGCACCGGTCGAGCCATTTTGTAGCTGATTCCCTTCAAGCCCGACGGGCTGCCACGGCATTCCTGTGATTTAATCGGGACCATGAAAACGGTATTCGAAACGGTCGCGATTGTTGGCAAGCCTGATGGCGTCGGCGTGCGCGAGCCCCTGAACCAATTGATCGAATTGCTTCAGAGCCGCGGCATCTCGGTACGCGTTGACGCGCACACCGCAAAGTTTGCAGACATCAAGCCCGACGCAATCATGCAGCGCGAGCCGCTGGATCAATTGCTCAGCGGTGCTGACCTGGCCATTGCGGTTGGCGGCGATGGTACCCTGTTAGGGATGGCGCGCTCGGTCGTCGATCACCATGTGCCGCTGGTTGGCGTCAATCTGGGCCACCTTGGTTTTCTGACCGATATTCCTGCCGAGTCGATGGTGCCGATGATGACGGCCTTGCTCGATGGCGAATATACCGAGGAGCCGCGTTTCTTGCTCGACGCTGAAATACGTCGCGACGGCAAGACTATTTTCAAGACCGTAGCATTCAACGATGTGGTGATCAGTCGCGGCGCGATGGGAACGATGATCGAATTTGCCGTGGAGGTGAACGGCGAATTTATTTACTCCTTGCGTGCCGACGGCATCATTGTTAACACGCCGACCGGGTCGACGGCGTACGCGCTCTCTAGCGGCGGGCCTATTTTGCAGCCGGGGCTGGCGGCCATCTCGCTGGTGCCGATTTCCCCGCATACCTTATCAAACCGTCCCATCGCCATTTCCAGCGAATCGGAAGTGCGCATCCGGCTGATTCGCGGCGCGAATGCACGGGTGAATTTTGACGTACAGGCTTTTTTTGATCCAGAGCTCGACGATGTCGTGATCGTCAGGGCGCACAAGAATCGCCTGCGTCTGTTCCATCCGGTCGGCTACAGCTATTTTTCGATGCTGCGGTCCAAACTCCACTGGAACGAACGGGATCCCTGATGCTGCGTTCATTGGTTATTCGTGATTTCGTCATCGTCGATACGTTGGAGCTTGATTTTGAATCCGGCTTCACCGCGCTCACGGGAGAAACCGGCGCGGGAAAATCGATCATGATCGATGCGCTCTCGCTGGCGCTGGGCGCGCGCGCGGAAGCGAATGTGGTGCGCGTCGGCAAGGCGCGTGCCGAGATCGCGGCCGAATTCGATCTCTCGCTAGTCAAGGATGCACGCAACTGGCTGCGCGATAACGAGCTAGCCGACGACGACAAGAACATGTTGCTGTTTCGTCGTGTGCTCGACGCAGGCGGGCGCTCCAAGGCATTTATCAACGGCACATCAGTCACGCTCACGCAGATGCGCGATCTGGCCGAGCGCCTGATGGATGTGCACGGCCAGCACGAGCATCAGACACTTCTGAAACGCGATGCACAGTTAAGTCTGCTCGATGGCTTCGCCGATAACGAAGGTCTGCTTGCCGACGTAAAGTTAAAACACGGCGCCTGGTCGCAACTGGCGGCTACCCGCGCGGCGCGCGAGGCAAACGAAATCGCCATTACGCGCGAGTTTGAAGAGCTGAGTTACCAGATCGGTGAGCTCGAAGCGTTGAAGTTTTCTGTTGCGAGCTGGGAGGAAACGCTGAACGAACAGCGTCGGCTCGCCAATGCCGCCGGACTCATCGAATCTGCGCAATCGGCCATCGACAGCCTGGATGACAGCGAGGGTGCGGTGCTGTCCCAGATCGACAACGTGGCCTCGCGGCTGTCTAAGGAGGCCGAAACTGATCCCGCATTGAGAGAATCGGTCGCGCTGGTCGATTCGGCGAGCGTGGAGTTACGCGAAGCGGTGTCGAACCTGCGCCATTACCTGCGGAAACTCGACGTCGATCCGGCGCGGTTGACCGAGATTGATCGCGAAATGGCCGATGTGCAGGAGATCGCACGCAAATTCCGCATCGAACCCAAGCGTATTCCCGATATCCTCCAGCAAAAACGCGATCGTATGAGTGCACTTGGCGGTGGCCAGTCGCTCGATGAACTGATCGCCGCAGAGCAGCTTGCCAGTGCAACGTTCATGGGCGCAGCGAACAAGCTCACCAAGTCTCGCCAGCAGGCAGCGAAGAAATTCGCAGCAAACGTTACCAAATCGTTGCAGGAGCTTGCCATGCCGGGGGGCAAGTTTGCGGTGGAGTTCACGCCGCGTGAGCCGTCCGCCATGGGCCTGGAAAGCTGCGAATTTCAAGTGGCAGCACACGAAGGGCAAACGTTAGGCCCGTTGGCAAAAATTGCATCCGGAGGCGAGTTGTCTCGCGTCAGCCTGGCGATCCAGATGCTGGCGTCGGCCAAAGCGAGTGTGGCGACAATGATTTTCGATGAAGTAGATGCAGGTATAGGTGGCCGCGTTGCAGAGGTGGTGGGGCGCTTGTTGCGCTCGCTTGGTTCGCAACATCAGGTGTTGGCAGTCACGCATTTGCCGCAAGTCGCTGCCTGTGCTGAGCATCAGTTTCAGGTGGCCAAAACAGCCAGCGACGGGGTCGCTACGACGTCCATCACGCGGCTAACAAACAAGACCCGCGTCGAGGAGATCGCCCGCATGCTCGGCGGCATCAAGATCACGGACGCGACAAGGAAGCATGCGGCGGAGATGTTGAAATACGCGGCGATTACGTAAGGGCTGTGGAGTTAATCTTGGGTAGCATGCGAATTTCTGCGCAGCTCCCAATAAAATCTGCTGTTCGCGTTTGCTAGACCAAAAGCAGATTTCTCCCTGCGGTCGAAATGATAAATAGGGAGTGAAGGTCTAGCACTGGCGGGGGTTTCAAGGCTGAAATGCCCGAAAACGCCCGCAGATATTGGCCCTCCGCTGATTTGTTAAGTTTTATCCCAGCAAACCCAACCACGCCTGACCCACCGCGTGCCGCTCCGCAGACAACTCATCCGGCGAAATCCAGATCTTGAGTTCATTGTTATTGCGTGCAAAATGTTGTCGCTCACGGTACGCAAGATAAGCCTTGCCGACGCTTGCCGCACTGTCCTCGTCGAGGATGCCCAAGGCCGCTGCACGCGTCAGCAGCGAGAAATTTCCCAGATTACCGAGGAACTCCGGGTGTTCCTGCGAATACGCGAGGATGATGTACTGGACGATGAATTCGACATCGACGATGCCGCCGCGCGTATGTTTGAGGTCCAGTTTGTTAGCATGATCCTTCTTTTCGGCACGCATCTTGTCGCGCATCGCGACGATTTCGGTGCGCAGCTTGATTTTGTCACGCGTGGCCGACAATACTTCGCTTCGAATTGCTTCGAAGGGCGTAGCCAGGGCGACGTCGCCGGCGCAAAAGCGTGCTCTTGTCAGAGCCTGATGTTCCCATGTCCAAGCGCGATGTAACTGGTAATCGTGAAAAGTTTCGATAGGTGATACCAGCAGTCCGGATACACCATCTGGCCGCAAGCGCAAATCGGTTTCGTAAAGTACGCCCCCGGCGGTCGTCGTGTTTAGCCAGCTGTTCATTCTTTGCGCAAGCTTTGGAAATTTCTCCGCGTCAGTGCTGAGTGCGGGATCAAACAGGAAAACCAAATCAAGGTCGGACGCATAGCCCAACTCTTTGCTGCCCAACTTGCCGTAACCGATAACGGCGAATCCCTTTGGTGGCTCCCATGCGTGCAAGGTCTCAGCGGTGACCGACACTGCGCGCCACGCCAATGCCAGCGCTGTCTCCAACAGCATGTCGGCCAATCTTGAAAGCTCGTCGGACAATGCCATGACGCCGAGCCTGCCCTCGATATCAGCGACGTTGAGCCTCAGCGTGATGACCTGCTTGGCGTGACGCAGGATTTCATATTGCCTTTCCGCATCCGCTCCCGCTTGATCGCAGGCGGTCCGCAATTGGGTCCGCTCCATCAGCCAGTCGATGCCACTGCTGCCCACCGGCGCTTCATGCGCTGCAATCAGTTCATCGAGCAGAATCGGGTGTTTGCGCAGAAAGTCAGCCGCCCACGCACTTTTCGCAGCGAGCCTCGCAACGCGCTCCAGCACATGCGGATACTCGGTGAGCAGCGCCAGGTAGGTCTCGCGTTTGTCGATCGCTTCTATGATGTCGAACAGCCGGAAAAAGGTGCGCGACGATTGGTCGTAGTGCAGGGACGCATGCAACGCTTGTGGGATCAGTGCCTTGATGCGGGTGCAAGACTTGTTTGTAAGCGTCAGAGTCCGCGGTGACTTGAGCCAGGTGTTGGCACGCCTTTCAATTTCGCTCGAAACCTCGGCGTTGATACCCGCCGTTTCTGCGATGCGTCGGCAGGTCTCGGCGATGCCCTCTGGTTTTCCAGTTATATCAGCAGAGATTTCCTTTTCCGATCCGCTCGCGAACAAGGCTTCAAACTCTGCGGTCACATTCCGACGATGCTCGTTAAGTCTGTCGAGAAGGGTCGGCCAATTGGGCAGATTCATGGCCTCACTGATGCGCTGTCTGTCGTCTTCGTTTGCTGGCAATAGCTGAGTCTGCTGGTCATCGAGGTATTGCAGCCGATGCTCAAGGTTTCTCAGGAAAGCGTAAGCCAGTTGAAGCTGTTCGACGCGCGCCGACGTGACGATACTCAGCGTTGCCAATTGCGACAAGGCGGTGCGCGTGGAACGGGTTTGCAGCGCGGGCTCACGTCCGCCTCGAATCAACTGGAATAGCTGCGCGATAAACTCAATTTCGCGAATGCCACCGACGCCGACCTTGATGTCCTCCAGGCGGTTTCGCTTGGTGGCATCGGCACGAATCTGGCTGTGGAGCTCGCGCATTTCCTCAATGGCCGCGTAATCGTGGTAGCGGCGATAGACAAATGGTTTCAACAGCGTGTCGAGCGCGGTTGTCGTGGCATGGGTGCCGGTCAGAGCGCGCGCTTTCAGCCACGCATAGCGCTCCCACGGTCTAGCCTGGGTGATGAAGTAATTTTCGAGTGTGGCCAAACTACTGACCAACGGACCACTGGCGCCGAACGGCCGCAGCCGCATGTCGACTCTGAACACGAAGCCGTTTTCGTCGACATGATCTAGTGCGCGGATAATCCGTTTGCCCAGTTCGGCATGAAATTCGTGCCAGGATCGTTCGTGCGTCGCCTCGCCGTCGTCCGCATGGACAAATATCAGGTCGATGTCGGATGAGACATTGAGCTCCATTCCGCCAAGCTTGCCCATCCCGACAATGACCAAATTGGCCTGCTCGGAGGCAGCCAACTCAACAGAAACGCCGAAGCGCGAAACTGTTGCGCTTGTATGAAACTGTTGCGCCGCGCGCACCGTTACCTCTGCAAGTACCGAGATCGTGGCTAGCGTTTCGTCCAGCTCGGCCAAGCCGTTGATGTCCCGAAAAATGCACAGCAACATGGCGTGGCGGCGAAGATTGCGCAGGCTTGCGTGGAACTGGCGGTCATCTGTGCTGTCCGTCAGTAGCATGGCTTGCATTGCCGGTCTTGCCAGCGGGTTGGCAGCGTGTTGCAGAAGCCAGGAAATCAGGTTCGGTTGGGCGTGACATATCCTTTCTGCGTATCTCGACGCGCGAAAGGTGCGGGCAAGTTGGCTATCAAAGATCTGGGCTTCTAACAAAATGTCGTATCGTCCATCATCTGTGTCGTCATTTTTGCGGTTGCCACCGTTAAAATAGCGGGGTGGTCGTGTCTGGTTGCATAAGTCTGCGTGACCCCGAAACTGCTTCCTGAGATCTGGGCACTGCCGTATCTGCAACCCTGCAATGACGAATGCAAAGTGGTTTGAATGTAGCAGTAGTTATACAGCCAGACACCATTAGTTGCCTGTCAACTGGAACACAAAATCAAAAAAACGTTATTTCATCTCGGACGTGTTGGCTCGCGAACGGTGTTCTGGTTAGCGGTAATCGCCTCGCTGTTGCTGTCGTTAATGGTGGTAACCCTGCGATACGTGGTCCTGCCAAACGTGGAGGGCTACCAGGGCGACATCATCAGCAGAGTGGCGACGGCAAGCGGGATGGATGTCTCAGCGGCGGCGATTCGTGGCGGCTGGTCCGGACTGCGACCGTACGTGGAACTCGAAGATGTGGTTTTTCGCGAAATCGCAGGCAGTACATCTACCTCGCGCGCGGCCGGTGCTGAGGCGCTTCGGCTGCCCCGGATGACTGCTGCCCTGTCGTGGTGGTCATTGTTGGTCGGGCAAATACGCTTGGTCGACGTCAATCTCATTGGCCCCGAACTCTCACTATCGCGCGGGAAGGACGGCCTGCTCTATTTTGCGGGGCATGCGCTTAATGCCACCGACCAAGTCGAGGACGACGGGCGACTGCTGGACTGGCTGCTGGAACAATCCGGCGTCGAGATTGAACACGCGACATTGACCTGGACCGACGAACTAACGCCCGCTGCGGCTCTGAAGTTCACCGACGTAGGCTTGCGTATCGAAAAGAGTGTGATTGGCCACGTGATTGGCATTGCCGTCACGCCACCGCCGGAACTCGCTGGACGCATCGAATTGCGTGCCGACCTGAAGTTGCAGAAGTCGGAAGGTCTTTGGAACGCGACAGGCACTGTATTTGCGGCAGCGACCAACACCAATTTCGCTGCGCTTCGAGCGCATTTGGCTGTCCCTGATGTTTTGCTGGCGGGTGTCGGCAACGTTCGGGCGTGGATAGATGTCGACAACGCAGGCGCGCGCCGTGCCGCTTCGGTTGCCGCCGCGGGCAATGCGACGGTCGCGTTCAATCCGATTCGTGCCATTACCGCAGACATCAATCTGATCGATACCAAAGCCCAACTGTCGCCGGAAGTCGCGCCATTGAATATTGCCAGACTTGCAGGGCGAATCGAGTACAAATTGCTCGACGGTGGCTTCACGGTGGGCAGCAAGGCCTTTGAATTTCGTACGCGCGAAGGCGTGACGCTGCCGCCAGCTGACTTTTCGTTGACCATGCAGCATCAGGGAAGTGCGTCCACCGCGACAGGTGAAATCACCGGCACCGGTATCGACCTGAAGGTGATCGCCGCTCTGCTCGAGTATTTTCCGGTTCCCAAAGACGTACGAACCGTCGTTGCACGTTTCAGTCCGCGTGGCGTGGTGCGCAAATCCAGCTTTGCGTGGACCGGCTATCTGGACAAGATCGCAAAATACCGTATCAAAGGCGAGATGAAGGATTTTGCGATCAACGCGAATGGCGCGGTACCCGGTATCAGCGGATTCACCGGTACCGTTGAAGGCGACGACACGGGCGGCAGGTTTACGGTGGCCTCTAAAGATGTGCAACTGGATCTGCGGGGTCTGATGCGGGCGCCGCTGAAATTCGATGCGCTCCAGAGCGAGGGCAGCTGGAAGATTGGTGCCGAGGCCCTTAATATCGATTTTCAGCGCGTCGCGTTTGCGAACCCGGAAGTTGCCGGCGAATTTGCCGGGCGTTACGCGCGATTTTTGGCCGATGGTCCGCGCGCCAAAGAAGAAAAAGGGCCCGGCTCACTCGACATCAAAGGCAAGCTGACCCGTGCCAAGGCGGTGGCGGTACCCAACTACCTTCCCAACGCTGCAACGCAAACACGCGAGTACATCGAATGGGCGGTGCGAGACGGTGAGATCCTGTCAGCAGATTTTTCCTTGAAGGGTGAAATTTACGAATTTCCCTATCACTTGGGCAAGGGCGGCAATTTCCGCTTGGCTGCCAAAGTCAAAGATGTGGATTTTCGTTATGCCGTCGGCTGGCCGGTCGCCGAGAATGCGACTGGCGAATTGATATTTGAAAATACCGCCTTTACGGCAAAGCTTGTATCGGGAAAATTCTTCAACGCGAAGCTTGGTGCGACGACGATCACCGTCGATGACTTCGCGGCGCTTCCGTACACACTCTCCATTCAGGGCGAAACGGCCGCGCGCAGCGAGGACGTTGTGCGTTTTCTGCGCGAAAGCCCGTTGATCAATGGCGTCGGTGCGTTTACCAAGTCGGTCTCGATCGAAGGGCCAGGAAAGCTGGAGTTAGCGCTGAAGATGCCGATTGATGCGCCTGAAGGATCAAAAGCGGCGACCAAAGTAAGCGGGAGTTACACTCTACGCGGGGCGCAGGCCAAACCCGCGTTTGGTCCGTTGGTAACAGGGCTGATCGGCAGCGTCGTATTCACTGAAAGCAGCGTCAAGAGTAACGGCATTACTGGGCTTGCATATGGGAACCCACTGACCATTGGCATCGCTAGCGGCCCCGAAGGCGTCACCACGGACTTCGCCGGGCGCGCGGATATTTCGCTGTTGGGCGATCTTTTGCCCTTTAGCTTGCCGCAGCAGGTAACTGGGTCGACCGACATCGGTGGGCGCATTTCGGCTCGCGAAAGTGGTGTCGATATCTCGGTGGAGACCAGCCTTCTTGGCGTGACCTCCGCGTTGCCGGCACCGCTTGCGAAGCGTGCCGATGAGACCCGCAGATTGCGCCTGGCCTTCGCAGATACCGGACTGCCCACCGAAAAAATTACCTTTTCTCTGGCAGGCAATGCGATGCCGACTGCTCCTCCTGCTGGGACCGGCGTTGCACCGCCGACGACCGATGCGCCTGAATCCCGCATCGACGCGCGGTTCCAACGGCGAATTGACGCCAATGGCAACACGGCTTTTCGCGGCGGCATTGCCAGCGTTGGCCTGGCGCTAGACAACGCGACCGTGCCGGACGGGCTCTGGTTCGCCGGCACCATGCCGCTACTCGATTTCGATAGCTGGCGCGAAGCCTTCGCAAAATTTTATCCGCCCCCGTCCCACAACTCAGCGAATTCAACAGCGCCACTGACAAGCGCCAGGAACGGAATCGATATCGCCGGTTTCGACTTCAAGCTTGGCGGCTTGGTGGCTTATGGCAGGCCGTTTGACACAATGACGCTGAAGGGTCGGCACGGCGGCGAAGACTGGCGCCTGACGGTGGAAAGTGATGACGCCGTCGGCGATGTTTCCTGGCGCGCGGGCGCCTATAACGATCGCGGCGCCGTGCGGGCGCGACTGAAAAAACTGGTGCTTGCCGACGAAGTGCCGCAGCCCAAAGGGGTTGCCGCTACCGTGGCGACCGCGGCGGCTGCGCGTGAAGCCGACTTTCCAGCGCTGGACATCATCGCCGACCGGTTCACACTCAAGGATCGTGAATTAGGCAAGCTTGAATTGCGCGCCACGCCGATGGGCGACAACTGGCGCATCGACCAGCTGGTCATCTCGACCGGTCACGCGAAATTGGAAATGGATGGCCTTTGGCAGCGCGATGGCGACCCCTCAAGTCCTGCAAGCGTATCTGGCAGATCGCGTACCACGATGAACATGAAGGTTGAGGCGAACAATCTCAACGCGTTATTTTCACAGTTCGGGTTTGGCGACCAACTCAAACGCGGCACTGGCAAGCTCGAAGGCAAGCTATCCTGGCCGGGCCATACCTACCAGTTCCAGACAGCGGCTCTTTCCGGGGGATTTAAAGTTGAAGCTCGCAATGGACAATTTGCGCAGATTCCCGTCGGTGCCGGCAAGCTACTCGCACTCATCAGCCTGCAATCGATTCCAAGGCGCATCACACTGGATTTTCGCGACGTCTTTTCCGAGGGATTCGCGTTTGAAAAAATCGATGGTGATATCAAGATCAATAACGGCATCATGCACACCGACAATTTTGAGATCGTGGGCACGGCGGCCAACGTAAAGATGTCCGGCGAAGTTTCGTTGCCATCGGAGCAAACGAAACTAAAACTCATCGTGGTGCCATCATTGGGTGAGGGCGTTGCTTTGGGGGTGGGGGTGCTTCTGGGACCTGTCGGCGGGCTCGGTGCACTGGCGGTACAAAAATTGCTGCAGGGAGCGCTCTCCTACGAATACGCGGTAACGGGTTCATGGGATAATCCGCAGGTTGATCGCATCAAGAATGAAGCGCAGCCGGCCAAGGGCGGCAATGCGCCAGCCTCAACACCAGCACCGGCACCAGCACCAGCAGCCAGCACAAGAAAAACATCATGATCATTACGAAGAATAGCGGCCAGATTCCCGACGCCTTGCTCAAAGCGGCGGGTTCCACGCAGTCTTTCTTTCGCGTTGCAGCCATTCAGATGGCGAGCGGGCCGAATGTCAAAGCCAATCTTGATGAGGCTGGACGCCTGATCGACATGGCCGCGAGTACCGGCGCGCGCATCATTGCGCTACCCGAATATTTCGCCATCATGGGGATAAAAGATACCGACAAGGTGGCGGTACGCGAACAGCCGGGCGACGGGCCCATTCAGCAATGGATGTCAGAGATCGCGGCGAAGCATCGCATCTGGTTGATCGGCGGGTCGATTCCAATGGAATCCAGCGTTCCCGGCAAAGTCAGAAATACCTGTCTCGTCTATGACAAAGAAGGCAAGCAGGTCGCTCGCTACGACAAGATTCATCTGTTCAGCCTGGCGCTCGGCGCGGAGAGTTTTTCCGAAGAGCGCACCATCGAGCCTGGCGACAAGGTCGTAGTGGTCGATTCGCCGTATGGTCGCATCGGGCTGTCGATTTGCTATGACCTGCGCTTCCCGGAGCTTTATCGTGCGATGGGTAATGTGGACATCATCGTTATCCCGTCTGCGTTTACGGCCACCACCGGCAAGGCCCACTGGGAGCCGCTGATTCGTGCCCGCGCCATCGAGAGCCTTGCTTATGTGATCGCACCGGCACAGGGTGGCTTCCATGTCAACGGTCGAGAAACGCACGGAGATTCGATGATCGTCGACCCTTGGGGCGTGGTGCTGGATCATTTGCCGCGTGGCTCAGGTGTGGTTGTGGCAGGCGTAAACCCGCATTACCAGCAGACAATTCGCAAAAGCCTGCCTGCGCTGACGCACCGGACGCTTGGAGTGAAAACCTGAAATTGTTGAGAATCCAGGAGTGATGCGCCTCGCAGGCCAAAAGCGGCTGAAAATGCTCGTGGATAATGGAGTTTCGCGTCTTGAGCTACGCTTCATCGATCCTTATCAGTTTCATTCGGCCTGACGCCCCGCTCCTCACCGTCACCAGAGATTTGTGCGCATCGAAGTGGTTTGCAACCAGCGCGACTAATTCTGCGTTGGCCTTGCCATCGACAGGCGGTGATTTGATCTGCGCCGTCCAGGTTCCATCAGGCATTTCGCATAACTCGGCGACGCGTGCGTTCGGCTTCACCTTCACCTGAATCACTCGCACCTAAGTGATCTCAGTGGCATCCGATCCTGCAATCCGCGTGTAATGCAGGACAGTCGGGAATGGGTCGTAAAAATGGTGCAGTAGTGCACGCCACTGCTCGTATTGCACAGATTGTCGAAAACCGATTTCGTGATCGGCCAGCGTAGCCCAGTTCACCAGCAACACATATTGCCCCTGGTGTTCGATGCAACGCTGCAGTGAGTGACCAAGATATCCTGGCATCGACGCGATGATTGCCTGTGCGTGGTTGAATGCCGCTTCAAATGCAGGCTCCTGTGCGTCGCGAACCTGTCGCTGGGCAACTTCGAGAATCATGATTCTGCCGCGCGTATGGCCGGTACATAGACGTTGGCGTCATAACGTTCCATATGCGCCTCTGGTTTGTGAAGTGCGGTAAATCCGAATTGTGAATAAAGCCCGTGCGCATTTGCAGTGGCCAGCGTGAAGCGGCGCAGACCTTGCAAATCGGGATGCGCGATTACACGTTCGATCAGTCTCTTGCTGTAACCGTGCCCACGATGTTCGGGCAACACAAACACATCAACCAGATTGGCGAACGTGGCGAAATCGGAAATGACACGAGCGAAGGCAACTTGCTCCGGGCCGAGAAAGCCACCGAAGCAGAGGGAGTGCTCGATGGATTTTTGTACCGTGGGCCGCGCAATGCCTCTTGCCCAGGCGGACTGCTCCGACAGAAATGCATGAATAAGCTCGACATCCAGTTCAGTTTTGTCGCATGTGACGCGCAACGCATCAGGGCCGATGATCATGTTTGGGGGTATCTTTCGATTGGTTGCATTGGTAAAAGCTGTGCTTACACATCGGCAATCAACAGCTTTTCGAGTTGCTGCAAAGACGAAACCTGAAAATGTGGCGTGACGCCGATCGGTGCCGCACGGTTGTCAATATTCAGCCAGCAGGTATGCAGCCCCGCATTGAGACCGCCGAGGATATCGGAGTCTGGATTGTCACCCACCATCAACACCTGCTCGCGCTCCGGTTGCCCCATCATCAATAGCGCGTGATCGAAAATATCACGATGCGGCTTGGCGACGCCGACCTCTTCGGAAACGACCAGCACATCGAAGTGCTCCCGCAAGCCGGTGCGCTCCAGCCTGACCTGCTGCAACTCGGTAAAGCCATTGGTAATGATACCGAGGCGGGCGCGCCCTTTGAGCGCATTGAGCAAGCTGGTTGCGCCTTCAAGTGGCACGCAGATGTCGGCAAGTGCGGCCATATAGGCGCTGTTCAATTGGTGCGCCGGGGTTTGCAGCTTTTCCGCCCAGCTATTGAAGCGTTTATGCTGCAACTGCTTGGCGGTGATGGCACCGTTCTGATACTCCACCCATAGCGGCTTGTTTATGGCCTGGTAATGAAGATAGTCCTGCTCGGTAAATCCAGTGTCAAAGCCCGCGAACATGCGCTGCAGACCCGCGAATGCGTCGAAATGAAACAGGGTGTCGTCGGCGTCAAACAGAATCCAGTCGTACTTCATGCGGAGGTGGCGGCTTGGTTTATTGACCGGCTGGTGGTTGCCACAACTCGACCTTGTTCCCCTCAGGGTCGATGACCCAGGCAAATTTGCCGTACTCAGAGTCATCGATCTTATCAAGCACGTTGCAACCCTCGCCTTTGAGCACGGCGACCAGATTGTGAAGGTCTTCAACGCGGTAGTTGATCATGAACGGGGCACTGCTTGGGGCAAATTGTTCGCCCTCGGCCGGACCAACAGACCAGATTGTCGTTCCGCTGGTGGGCCTGCCATTTGAGTCGGCCCAACTGAATGCGGCACCACCCCAAGCCTGGACGTCGATGCCGAGATGAAGCTTGTACCAAGAATGCAGCGCAGGTGCATCCTTTGCCTTGAAAAAAATACCGCCGATGCCAGTGACTCGCTTCATGTGAATCTCCGATGTGTTGTGGTTGGGAGGTGAAGCTTCTTCTGCCGCTTAACGAAACTGGGCAATCGGCCAGCCGCAGCGCACGTCAAGCAGCGCGTGGGGCATCTGTGTCGGCTTCCAGGTTAGGTATGCGATTCGAGTCATTTGTCGGGTAACGTGTAGTCGTTTCGCTTTGCCGCATCGTCCGACAGGTACTGGACGAACTCCCATTCGTTTCCTTCGGGATCGTAGAAGTAGAGGCGTTTGCGGTACGGATGAGCGTTTGGCACCAGCATGTTTTGCTGATATCCCGCATTACAGAGCCGCGCGCGCACCGCTTCAACGTCGGTAACTTCATATGCGAGATGATTTAACAGCCAGCCCCTCAGCGTGGTCCGCTGCTGGCCTTTTGCTTGATTGAGCGCAACGTAAGTGCCCTCGGTGCCCACGTGCACCCAGCGTGATCCGTCTGGCTCCCTCATATCATGGCGAATCCGGAACTCAGGAAACGCCGACTGCAGAAAACCAATGATCGCGTCGATGTCGCAGACAGAAAGATTCGCGTGTTCAAGTCTCACGGTCATTGTAGTTTTCCGCGTTTTTGTCTAGCGAGGCTGTAAAAAAACCCTCTTCATATGCGCATGGTGCCGTGAACCAATTCAAAATTCAAGGTCGAGTAGCGAGTCGGATATTATTTGTAACCTTTGGCGTCGCTGCAACGCGGTGCGGCGGACGAACCCGGCTCTCAGTCGCAGCCCAGTCTCACCAGTGTTGTTAGTTGCAAGCCTGACCGGGGAGTTGTGCAAAAATAGCGTTCAAACCTCTATGTTTCCCCGATGACCATCCTTCAAGAACTCGAGTGGCGCGGCCTCTACGCCGACTGTACCGACCGCGAGGCGCTAGCCAAGCGGCTGGCGGACGGCCCGACCACGCTCTATTGCGGCTTTGATCCGACGGCCGACAGCCTTCACGTCGGTAACCTGGTGCCGCTGTTTGCCTTGCGGCGCTTCCAGCTCGCGGGGCACCACCCTATCGTGCTTGCCGGCGGTGCAACCGGCATGGTCGGCGACCCGTCGGGCAAGTCCGATGAACGCAACCTGCAAACGCCCGAGCAGGTCGAATACAACATCGCGGCCATCAAAACGCAATTGACCAAGTTCCTCGATTTTTCCAGTGCCGCCAATCCAGCACGTCTGGTAAACAACCAGGATTGGATGGGGCTAATTTCGTTCCTTGAGTTTCTGCGTGACACCGGCAAACACATCACGGTCAACACCATGGTGGCGAAGGATTCGGTGCGCTCTCGCATGGAAGACCGCAGCAGCGGCATCAGCTTTACCGAGTTCAGTTACATGCTCCTGCAGGGCTACGATTTCTACCACCTGCGCAAAACATTCAACTGTGAGTTGCAGGTGGGCGCCACCGACCAGTGGGGCAATATCACGGTTGGTACAGAGCTTACGCGCAAGAAAATGAGTGCGACCGTCTGGGGCCTCGTATTCCCGTTGTTGACCAAAGCCGACGGCTCCAAATACGGCAAGACCGCGACCGGCACCGTATGGCTTGACCCGAAGCGCACATCGCCATATCGGTTCTACCAGTTTTTCATCAACGCGGACGACGCGGACGTGATCAAGCTACTCAAGACGCTGACCTTCCTAAGCCGAGAAGAAATCGCTGTGCTGGAAGCGGAATCAACGGCCAACCCGGGCGGTCGCGCCGCGCAAAAAGCGTTGGCGCGCGAGTTGACCACGCTGGTTCACAGTACGGATGCGCTGGCGGCGGCACTCGCGGCCTCCGAGATCTTGTTTGGCGCAGAAATTGGCGCGACCAGTGAGGAAACATTTCGGGATGTGGTTGGCGAGATCCCGACCAACGCGATCGCGCGCGCCCGACTTGACGGCGCTGGCAGCGGCCTCCCAGAGTTGTTGGTGGAGGCCGGATTGTGTCCATCCAAGGGACAGGCACGCAAAGATATCGAGGGCGGCGGCGTGTACGTAAATAACGTCAAGGTCGCGCCAGCGGATGCTGCGCGCACCCTGACCACCAGCGATCTATTGTTCGGCAAATACGTGCTGCTGCGCAAAGGAAAACGCACCTACGCGGTGCTCGATGCCGCTATCGCCTGATTTGCACTGAGTCGCTGGGTTGGATACGGGTGGCACGGCTGCACCCAACGCCGACCGAACGATACCGTGCACCACCAAATGCCAACCATTTTCGTCAACAGTTTGTTTCCAACAGCAACTTTTGGTTGAATTTTGCGTCTTTACACTCTCAATCATTCAACGACGCAATAGATGCCTTCAAAAGCACTGGTTTGGTTCAAACGCGATTTGCGTACGCGCGACCACGCGCCGTTGGTGATGGCGGCCAGTTTCGATGCTGCGGCCGCCGTGTTTGTCATCGAACACGAATGGCTCCAGAGCCCTGAGTTCGACCCGCAGCATCTGGATTTTGCGCTGGCGAGTTTGATTCCATTGCGTGAGGCATTAGCCGCTCGCGGCCTGCCAGTGTTGGTGAAGATGGGTGCGGTATTGCAGGTTTTTGATGAGTTACGAAAGGAGTTTGCGTTCACGCATCTATTGAGCCACGAAGAAACCGGGCAAGGCTGGACTTATCAACGCGATCGGAATGTAGCCAGCTGGTGCCGTGCGCGTGGCGTGATTTGGAAAGAGTGGCCTCAAACGGGCGTGGTGCGTGCGCTTAAGTCACGTGCGGGATGGGCAGGCAAGTGGGCAGCACGCATGAATGTGGCCGCGCTCAACACGCCGCAGGCATTTGCGGGGGCGCGTTTGCGGGTCGACGATATACCAACGATTAAAGCAATCGGCATTTCACACCACCGAACACTGCCTGCTGCTGGTGAGCGGGCCGCATGGGATTTGCTGGGTAAATTTCTTGGTGGCGGCGGTCGTGACTATCGCCGCTCGATTTCGAGCCCGCTGACGGCTGAGCAAGGCTGTAGCCGTCTCAGTGCGCATTTGGCGTTCGGTACCGTTTCGATGCGCAGCGTTCATCAAGCGACCGACGTGGCCATCGCAACGACCAATGACCGCGAGCTCGCTTATGGATTGCGTGGCTTTGCCGGACGGCTTCGCTGGCACTGCCATTTTATGCAAAAGCTGGAAGACGAACCATTAATCGAATTCAATAACTTTGCACGCGCATACGACGGCTTGCGTGAAACCAGTTTCAGTCAGGAGTTGTTTGCGGCGTGGTGTGCAGGCGAAACTGGCTACCCGATGGTTGACGCCTGTATGCGTTCGCTCAAGGCAACTGGCTGGCTGAATTTCAGGATGCGCGCCATGCTGGTAAGTTTCGCTTCTTATCATCTGTGGTTACATTGGCGCGAGACGGGCGTATTTCTTGCGCGGCAATTTTTGGATTTCGAACCAGGCATTCACTGGAGCCAGATGCAAATGCAATCGGGCACCACTGGCATCAACACACTGCGCATTTACTCGCCCACCAAACAAGCGCGTGATCATGATCCGGCCGGATTATTTGTCAGGCGGTGGGTTCCAGAATTTCGGTCACCAACGTATTCAAAACCGATTGTCGACGAACAAGGTGCCGTAAAGTCAGCAAAGGAAAAATTGTATGCGTTACGTGCCAGACCCGACTCAAAGCGTGAAGCTAGCGCCGTGCAACAACGCCACGGTTCTCGAAAGAGCGGCTTGCCGCCAGGCGGTAAACGGGCGAGGCGGCCAGTTACCGACGCAGAGAATCTGCAACTCAAGTTATTCTGACGGCTAATCTCAAATGCGATAAAAATAGCCCGCCAGAAAAATTTGGCGCTGTTTTTGGCTGAATCGTAAACTTAAGTGGACGCAACATTGATACACACGACTGCTTTATCCGCTACGGAAACTGATCGCATCATTCAAATGGCATGGGAGGATCGCACGCCATTTGACGCCATTGAAAAGCAATTCGGTTTAAACGAGGCCGCAGTGATTACGCTCATGCGAAAGCACTTGCGGCGCGCCAGTTTTGTCTTGTGGCGGAAACGCGTAAGCGGGCGGCAAACCAAACATGCGGTGCGCCGATCAGAATCGGTGTCGCGTTTCAAATGCCACGACCAGCGAGGTGAATAGCTTTCATGGGATACAGCGATCATTCGCCTTCAGACTGACGGAAAAACTAAATTGAACATCGCGGTTATTGGTGCAGGCATATCCGGACTATCGTGCGCCACGGCGTTGCAAAATGCCGGCCATCTCGTGCAAGTGTTTGACAAAAGTCGCGGCGTTAGTGGCCGCATGAGCACGCGCAAAGGCGACGGCTGGCAGGCCGATCATGGCGCGCCGGTTTTCGAGGTGCACGATAGCAAGTTTCGCGCTGAGGTGACGCGCTGGTGCGAAGCCGGCGTGGCCGCGCGGTGGGAGCCACGACTCAAGGTGCTCAAGGGTGGCGTGTGGCAGGACGGTAATGTCCACGTGGACAAATTTGTCGGCACGCCTGCTATGACGTCACCGGCGCGTCTCCTTGCGTCCACACTGAATGTCAAGCTGGAAACAACGATCAAGAAGCTCGCGCGCCGGGCTGATGATCATTTTCGGTGGCATTTGCAGAGTGCTGAACAGGGCTGGCTGGATGCGCACTTCGACGTCGCCGTGATTGCCGTCCCAGCGCCGCAGGCAACGGTATTGCTAAATGACATCGGCCACCCTTTTGGTGCACGTGCAAAGGCTGTCTCGATGCAAGCATGCTGGGCGTTGATGATGCAATTTGCGCAGCCGATAGATTTGGGATGGGATGCGGCAGTGATTCATGACAGCTTGCTATCGTGGGCTGCGCGCGAGAGCGCCAAGCCGGGGCGGCTAGCAAGCGAAACCTGGGTTTTGCACGCGAGTGCTGGGTGGAGCGAAGAAAATTTGGAGCGCCCTGCAACTGAAATCGCCGAGGCAATGGTTGGCGCATTTCGCGAAATCGGCGGGCCGCATCCGCTCAGCAGTATTGCTCATCGTTGGCGCTTTGCGAGCTGTGAAGATGCCGCCACGCTGCCTACGCTATGGGATGAAGAACATCGCCTAGGGATCTGCGGCGACTGGTTGAATAACGGAGGGGTAGAGGGCGCATGGCTTAGCGGGCTGGCACTTGCACAGCGCGTTGCGAGCGGATCGGGCTAACGGCGTGGCGCCGTGGAAACGTGGACAGCCTACGACGACTTCTGGGTTGATTTGGCAACTCTCCTCGGCATGGAAGTACACGGCGCGAAAGTTTCCGAGTTGGATTCGGTGCTGGATAACCAAAAGCGACCTGTTGTGTGGCAAATACGATCAGCTACGCAGCGGTAAGCACGCCTGCGCGGTGCTCGGTGCCGCTTGATTTGCCCTGAGCCGCTGTGTCGGATGTAGGGCAGCGCGGCTGCCACCAACGTGTCATGAAAGTGGCGCTGAGGAACCGAACTTCAGGACGCATAACGAGAAGCTGAGCGGCAGGGCGCTTCGTGCCGCGTCCGCTTGAGCGAGACTTTAGGCTGCCGAACAACATCAAGCATCCCGCCAGCCTCGATTGCAAGCACGGCCTCTTCGAAGGAAATTCCTGGCTCGGCTTGAAGTTGCTTATTCTTGTCATGGTTCCAGCGAAACGGCGTCATTTTCGTACAGTGGAATAGTGTGTGCCTAATACCACCAGCATGAGTGGGTGTCCAGCGTTCAAGCGCAAGGGCGTGCGTGAGCGCGTCCATATGACGCGACGTAAGGTGCCGCTAACGGCGGGCGACGACAGATGTTGCAGGCGCTCATTCGGCTTGCTTGAGCATTACCACGTATGAGACGCTGGCGACTGAACGACCTGAGCCAACGATGAAGCTTTGGAATCGGGCACCGGAATTGAAGGATCGAACGACCTCAAATTGGCCTCGATACTGCCAGCGATTTGATGCGTTCTTGATGAACACAGGGATGGCGCTCCGCTGACGTGAGAACAGCGCGCTGACAGGACCTGTTCGTGCGCCTTGGCCGCACAGCACGACCTCAGGCGCCTGAGGACTGAATTTCTTGCTGAGGCAGGCGGCCACGATGACGCCATTGCTGGTAGGCAGGCACGCCACGGTGCTTCCACCGAGCTGCGAATGAATCTCGCCGCGTGTGTATTCACAGCCAAGCGTGAACATTGCATGTCGTCCGGAACCTAGCGTCGCAGTCCAACGGCGCGCGGCTTTTTTGCGCGTCCGTTGCAACGGCTTGTTATGGCGCATGCCTCCCTCATTGCTTCAGCTTCCTGTCTTCACGCTTCACATCAGCCATCGCCTCGGGCTCCAGTTCCTCCGCAAAGCGATTCAGACGGATGAATAAACCCCAGGAGGCCAACAGTATTCCAACGGAGGCGATGAGAGCCGCGGCGTATTGCAGCTGCAAGGGGTCTTCATGGTTTGCCTTGAAGGTCGCAACCAGACCCTCTATCGCCAGGGCCACAATTACCACCACAAAAAATCGCGACAGGAATCGGCGGACGCGCGTTGGTGCGCTGATGTCCGCACCGCGCAGGACTTCCTCTTCCGCGATCGTTTGTGCGATCTGAAGTGCAACAACCGCGGCTGCAAGCAATCCCAAACCTTCGATGATTTGCTGAGCCGCAGCGCTGTTTAGGCCGCCCATAACAGCCTGCCAGCCCATGCGAGCGGCAATGATGGTCAACATGATCGCAGCACAGGCGAAGAGCGCTGCCACAAGGCCGTGGATAACGCCAAACAGTTTCAGTACGGTTTTCATCTTTGGGCTCGGCAATCTAATGAACGACGGAAGTAATTTGCGCCATAACGATTAAGGTAAAGGGCGCGCCGCGGTTGACGCGTCCCAGTGAGCGAAGCGAACGAACTTCACCGCAATGTTAGCAGTCACCGGACTCGGTTGCGGCGTTTCGTTCATGAACGTTTTTGACATAGGGTTCAATGTGGTCGTTACTCCAAGACGGGCTGAGCTCCTTCATGATTGCGAGCTTGCCCAAGGCGCCCTCATCATCGCCTTCCAGGCACAGCGCGCCGACTAACTACCAGTGCGCGTAATCGTAGTTGGGGTGGTTCTTTAGGCGTTCATTCACATGTGCTTTGAGGTCGGATAATTTGTTCTGTTCAAGTAAGGTTTCGGCTGTGGCCTTGAATTGGTCAGCCATCATCTTCCGAAAGTCGTGGAAAATACCAATCGAATGACGAATTATGCCAAGGAGCAGGAAGAAGCCACCAACGGCTGGTTATGACATTCGCAGCGTGCCGGAGTTACTCGGCCACGCCGATGGAAAGACCACCATGATTTATACGCATTTGTTGAAGGTGGCCGGGCGTGGCGTGATCAGTCCGCTTGACCGGATGTAGAACGGCGATAATGGCGTGAGGTTGCTTGAGGCAGTCGATAGCCGACTAAATTACTAAACACTAGCACTGGAGCGGTGTTACAGCTATTTTTGCCATTAGAGCCGCTCTGGCGCTTGTGTTTACCAACATTCTTCCATTATGGCGAACGACCTATTTTCCAACGTTTCCCCCTCACCCTCCTTCGACAGGCTCAGGACAGGCCAAGCTTCTTCCGAGGGCGAGGGCGAGGGAGCTAGTCGGTTGGGCGAACGAATAGTTGGTCAGTCGGGACGAAATGTGCCGCTGGCGGAGCAGTTGCGTCCTCGCACGTTAGTTGAGGTGATCGGCCAAGAGCACCTTACCGGCGAGGGCATGCCGCTGGCCATTGCGTTCGCATCCGGCAAGCCACATTCGATGATCCTGTGGGGGCCACCGGGCGTTGGCAAGACGACGATCGCGCGCTTGATGGCGCATGCGTTCGAATCTGATTTCATCGCGCTCTCTGCCGTGCTATCCGGCGTGAAGGAAATCCGCGAAGCCATCGAGCGGGCGCGCGTGAATCGGGACAATCTTGATCGCCGCACGATTCTGTTCGTCGATGAAGTGCATCGCTTCAACAAGAGTCAGCAGGACGCATTCCTGCCGCACGTGGAGTCGGGGCTGGTGACTTTTATCGGCGCAACGACCGAGAATCCGTCGTTTGAATTGAATAACGCGTTGCTGTCGCGTGCATCGGTGTATGTGTTGAAGCCGCTGGATGATGTAGCGCTGAGCGCGTTGTTTGATCGCGCAGTGGATGCGTCGCCTGCGTTTGGTTCGAGTCTGGTCAAAGGCCCTTCGACGGCCTCAGGGCGAACGGATGACAAAGTGGTGGCGATTGAGGCGGCGGCAAAAGACAAGATCATCGGCATGGCAGACGGAGATGGACGGCGGCTGATCAATCTGGTTGAACAGCTCGCCATTGCCGCCGAAAATGGCAACGCAAAAACGATAGATACGACCTTTGTCGAAACCGTGCTGGCCCGCGCCGCGCAGCGCTTCGACAAGGGCGGCGATAATTTCTACGACCAGATTTCCGCGCTCCACAAGAGCGTGCGCGGCTCTGACCCGGATGCCTCACTGTACTGGTTTTGCCGCATGCTAGATGGCGGCGCCGACCCGCGCTATCTGGCGCGGCGCATGATCCGTATGGCCACCGAGGATATCGGTCTCGCCGATCCGCGCGCACTCGATATCACGCTCAGCGCTGCCGATGTCTACGAGCGCCTCGGTTCACCCGAAGGTGAGCTGGCGTTGGCCGAGGCCATCGTTTACCTGGCCATTGCGGCCAAGTCGAATGCGGTCTACACGGCGTACAAAGCCGCGCGAGCGTTCATCGCGCAGGATGAATCCCGCCCAGTGCCGATGCATATTCGCAACGCGCCGACGAAGCTGATGAAAAACCTCGGCATGGGCAAGGATTACCGCTATGCGCACGACGAGGAAGAGGGCTACGCGGCGGGTGAAAGCTACTTTCCCGATGGCATGGCGCGCCCGGACTGGTACCAGCCAACCGAGCGCGGGCTGGAACTGAGGATTCGCGAAAAACTTGCGCACTTACGCGAACTTGATGGAAAATCCAAGCCATGAACACGTTCGTCAAACTTCTGCGCCGCTTTTCACAAAGCGGCCCCAACAGCAGCCTGTCGGACTTGAAAAATCGAGGCGAAAAATGAGCTGGGCGAGGGCAGATTTTCACGATTTTCTAGCCAATAGTTGTTCTATTGGCGACGAAAAACGGGGAAATATGCACCGGCCAGGTCATTTTGCAGCCGATTTCCTTCAAGTCCGAGAGGCTGCTAACCGCTCCCCTCGATCTTTGTAGCGCTCGCCTTCCCACGCCTGTCGAGGGCGCGCGCGAAACCAGCTTCACCCCCAATTGTTTTTGCCCTTTCCGCGACTGCGGCTGCGGGCAATCTGAACCCAATAACTGAAATCAAGGAGTACCCGTGTTAGATATTCAACAGCTTCGCAAAGAACTACCCGCGGTTGTCGCCGGTCTGGCAAGACGCGGCGTTACATTCGATGAGCAGACGTTTCGTGGTCTCGAAGACCATCGCAAACAATTGCAAACCAAAACCGAAGAGCTACAAGCCAAGCGCAACTCGGCCTCAAAGCAGATCGGCATTCTCAAAAGCAAAGGCGAGGACACCGCCGGTGTGATGGCGGAAGTCGCCGGCGTTGGCGACGACCTCAAGGCCAATGAAATCGCGCTCGCTGCGTTGCAGGAAAAGCTCAGCGGATTCCTGCGCACCATACCCAACATTCCGCGCAGCGAAGTGCCTCATGGAAAGTCGGAGCTGGAAAACGTCGAAGTGCGCCGTCACGGTACACCGCGCACATTTGAATTCACGCCCAAGGATCACGTCGATCTCGGAGAGGCGCTCGGCGGCATCGACTTTGAAACGGCGGCCAAGCTCTCAGGTTCACGCTTCACCGTGCTCAAGGGCCCGGTCGCACGCATGCAGCGGGCACTTGCCCAGTTGATGCTGGATACCCATACGACGGAGCACGGCTACACCGAGGTCTATGTGCCGTACATGGTCTCGGGAGAAACGGCGGATGGTGTGTCATCGCTGGCCAAGTTCAAGGACGATCTGTTCAAGATCGAAGGGCGCGACCTGTACTTGATTCCGACGGCCGAGTATCCGGTGACGAATTTTGTACGCGACACCATCGTTGATCTGAAACAGTTGCCGCTCAAGTTCGTCTGCCACAGCCCCTGCTTTCGTTCGGAAGCTGGCAGCTACGGCAAGGACACGCGCGGCATGATCCGTCAGCATCAATTCGACAAGGTGGAGGTGTTGCAGGTGGTGCATCCGGACAAGTCGGCCGAGGCGCACGAGGAGCTGACAGCAGACGCGGAACGCATTCTTCAAAAGCTGGGCCTCCCGTATCGCACCATGCTGCTTTGTACTGGTGATATCGGGTTTTCGTCAGCCAAGACGTATGACCTGGAAGTGTGGCTGCCGGCGCAGAACACCTATCGCGAGATTTCTTCATGCTCGAATTTTGAAGCCTTCCAGGCGCGGCGCATGATGGCGCGCTTCAAGGATGAAAAAGGCCGCACGCAGAACGTGCATACGCTTAACGGTTCAGGCCTTGCTGTGGGCCGCACGCTGGTGGCGGTTTTGGAGAACTATCAGAACGCGGACGGCAGCGTGACAGTGCCGGAGGCGTTGGTGCCATACATGGGTGGCATGACCAAGCTGGAAGCAGTGAAATGACAGCGGTTTCGCCAGTGGCGGGTGTACGGGGATGACGACCACAACACTCATCGTCATCCGCCACGGCGAAACTTTCTGGAATCGCGAGCAGCGCATTCAGGGCCATCTCAACAGCGAACTGACTTCCGAGGGCATCACGCAGGCGGAAGCGTGTGCAGTGCGGTTGGCGGACGAGCATATCGATGCGGTTGTCGCAAGCGATCTCGGTCGGGTGCAACACACAGCTGAAATCCTCGTCAGGGGACGGGTATTGCCCGTGGCGCAAGACGTGTCACTACGCGAGCGCTGCTTCGGCATCGGCGAGGGGCTCACTTACGCGGAGATGGAAGCCCGCTATCCGCAGATGTTCTCAACCACTGGCTTGGTCGATGCCGAATTTACGCTACCTGAAGGTGAGAGTCGTACCGTATTTCATCACCGCATCAAGACGTCGATCAAACGTATCTGCGAGGCGCATGTGGGAAAACGCGTGCTGGTGGTCACGCACGGCGGCGTGCTCGGCGTCATCTATCGCTGGCTCAACGACCTGCCAGTGGGCTCCAAAAAAATCGCCATCCCGAATGTCGGCTATAACCGCATTTCGGCTGGCCCTGACGGATGGAAAATTGAAATCTGGGGCGACACCGGTCACTTGGAGGTGGATACATTTGAAGCCGGCTGAACTTTCCTGGGGCCGCCAATGCTGAGTGTGGTGTCGTCGAGTTGCAGGTCGTAGCGTATGTCCAGGTCTAGCGGCTTTTCGAGCCGCGTGAGAATGTCAGTGTAGTTGCGGATATTTTCGACAAACTGCGCGGTCTCGTCGCCGCGGGCAAAGCCATGCTTTAGTTGCTCATAGTGCTCAGGCTCACGCAGTTTGAGGTAGGCCTTGCGCACATCGAGCCATGTATCCGCGTTGAGCTTCAGGCGCTGCGCCAGAATTCGCGCGTCTTCAAGATGACCATAGCCTTGATTGTATGCAGCCAGCGCCAGCCAGGTACGGTCTGGTTCGGCAATGCGCGCGGGAATAGTATCCCGCAGCAGGACGACGTATTTGGCGCCGCCGATGATCGATTCGCGCGCGTCAAGCCGGTTTTTCACTTTCATGCGATCAGCCGTGTCCTCGGTGAGCATCATTAGTCCGCGCACACCGGTAGGGGAGGTTGCCATCGGATCCCAGTGCGATTCCTGATAGCCGATGGCCGCGATAATTCGCCAATCGATGCCCGTCAGGTGTTGTGCCTCGTGGAAAAGTGGCTTCAGCTTGGGCAATATGGTCTGAATTCTTTCGATGAAGGCACCGGAGTCCGCGGCCTGAATCCGATCAACGTGACCGTAATAGCGGTCGATGAGCTGACTGAGTTTGCCGTTGTTACGGATCTTGTCAAAAAATTGCATCGCGCTCTGCTGCAGGTCGTAGTCGGTGTTCGGTGCAAAAGCCCACGCTACTTTGTTTTCCCGGCCGATCTTGAAAGCCTTTGCGACATCGGGTTGCAGATGCTTGCTGACTGCGAACGCGCTGCCGTCGATGATCGCAAAGTCGCTCTCTTTGTTTTTGACACGCCGCAGCAATTCGTCTGTATGCGATTCGTGTGGAATGACATCAATGGCAATGCCGGGAAAATCGCCCGTCATTTCGCGCAACAAGTCATGAGCAGGCGACTCGGCAATAACCGCGATGCGCTTACCGATCGCATCGCGCAGCGATTTTGGTTTGTCGTTAGCGGCTGCGTAAATCAATTGGTGCTGCACCAGCTTGTAGCTCTGGCTAAAGGCAAACTTCGCGCGCAGATCGACGGTCGGGACCAGACCGGCAGCTGCCAGATGACCGCGATTTTCGAACAGAGCGGTGAGCAGTCTTTGCTGGCTGGGCATCACCACAAATTTGGGAATCACTCCAAGTTCCTTGGCGAATAACGTCGCGAGATCATGCTCAAATCCGGTCTGGGTCTCGTCCTTGCGCTTGCCAGCCTGCGGAATATCCTGGGTGGTAGTCGGACCACGCAATGTGAGCACGACAAGCTCGCCCGAAACGCGCGGCGCCTTCAAAGGCAGATGCAACCATTCAGGCGCGAAATCTGTCTGTCTCACACCAACGGTCGCGAAAATGACTGCGACTGCGACGGCAAACGCAACGAGTATCGAACGCAATATCAAGCGGCGTTTCATGTTTAATTGATGTTTGAATTTCGGGTGCCGTCGCGAAAATGCCAGCGTCAGTTTACGTGATGTTTACATCGCGGTGAGATAATCGATTCCCATGAACGACCGGCGTTGCCCACGACAAAATTGATGAAGACAAAAATAATAGTGCTGGTGCCAGCTGCCGGCACCGGAACTCGATTTGGTGATGCAGTACCCAAACAGTACCTTGATATTTCCGGCCATCCGCTGATATTCCACACTTTGCTAGCGCTGACGAAAGTCTCGCGCATAGACGACATCACTGTGGTTCTTTCGCCTGACGACAATCACTGGCAAAACTATCAAGCTGACTGGACGCTATTGGGAAGCAAAGTGTCGACCGTGCGGGTCGGCGGCAATTCCCGCAGCCTCACGGTGGTCAACGGTCTCGATGCAATTGCGAGCCGCATCGGACTTGGCGCGGACGATTGGGTGATGGTGCACGACGCGGCACGTCCATGCATTCGCCCTGAACTGGTGGAACAGTTCATCGATGAGCTCGAAAGTGATTCCGTTGGTGGGCTGCTGGCTTTGCCGCTGAACGACACGATAAAGTTTGACGATGGCAATTTGCGGGTCGAAAAGACCGTTTCGCGTGAACGCCTGTGGCGTGCGCAGACACCCCAGATGTTTAGATCACAGTTGCTGAGCAAAGCCTTGACCATGTGTCCGGACGCAACCGATGAAGCGCAGGCAATCGAGACGATGGGCCATCAGCCGAAACTGGTGATGGGCGATAGCGCAAATTTAAAAGTGACTTACGCGCCGGATTTGAAATTGGCGCGCATGCTGTTGAGTGAGGATTGAGTCGATGAAAAACATTCGTGTAGGGCATGGATTTGATGTGCATCAGTTCGTTCCCGGCAGGGCGCTGATCATCGGCGGCGTGAAGATCGAGCATGATCGCGGCTTGCTGGGCCATTCCGATGCGGATGTCTTGCTGCATGCGATCTCGGACGCCTTGCTGGGTGCTGCCGGCATGGGCGATATCGGCAATCACTTTCCGGATAGCGATGTTCGCTACAAGGGGATAGACAGCCGGGAGCTGCTACGCATGGTCGCCGGCAAGATCGCAGCAGGAGGTTTTAGTATTGGCAATGTGGATGCGACCATCATCGCCGAGGCACCGAAGATGGCACCACATATCGCCACCATGGTCGCCAATATCGCGGCCGATCTTGGTGTTGATGCGTCATGGATAAATGTGAAGGCGACAACGACTGAGAGGCTGGGTTTTACGGGGCGGGGCGAGGGCATTGCTGCCGAGGCGGTGTGTCTGCTAGGCCAAGGCTGATCGGCTGGGATGCCAAAGCAAGTGTCTCACTAAATTCGTGAGCCTTCGCACCAGTTTTTGAAACGCCAGCAGTGACGCGGATTTTCAGGCGTTTTATGGCTGCAGACCGCGTCGATAGCCATTCTAAGTTACCGCGATCACCAGCTACTCGTTGGTCTTGTCTCCGCCATTTGCGCCGCCGCTATCATTTCCGACCCCTGCCAGATTGCTCATGATGCGACGTGCGATGAGGTTGAGCGGGGCGACCATTTCCGCCGCACCAATATCGATGGCTTCTTTCGGCATGCCGAACACGATCGAGCTGGCCTCATCTTGTGCAATCGTGAATGCGCCTTTCTTGCGCATTGCCAATAACCCGTGCGCACCGTCTTTTCCCATGCCGGTGAGAATGACGCCGATTGCATCGGCGCCGGCCGACTCTGCGGCCGACATGAACAGCACATCGACCGACGGACGGTGCAGATTGACGGCCGCGTCGCTGCCAATCTTGATGCCGTAGCCGCGGGCGCCAAATCGTTCGAGCCGCAAGTGAAAGCCGCCCGGGGCGACATAGGCGTGACCAGGTAAGGCCGGTTCATTGTCTTCAGCTTCCTTGACGGTGATCTTGCATAGACCATCCAGTCGCTTGGCGAAGAGTTTGGTAAACGTACCCGGCATGTGCTGCGCGATCAGGATCGGCGGACAGTCCTCCGGTACGGAGACCAGAATGTCTTTCAGTGCTTCGGCACCGCCGGTCGAGGCGCCGATAACGATCACGCGATTTTGTACCGTTGCAGCGCTGCCCAGCATCGGCAACACTTCATCGGCGTCCACAGCGCGGTTGATATCGAGTGGCTCAATCTTGTCGCGCGCCGCGTAGGCGCCGCGAATCTTCTCGACGATCACTTGTGCGTAGTCGTCGTCAGTGGATTCACCAGCGACCGGCTTGCCGACGAAATCAACGGCGCCCATGGCCAGCGCCCGGAAGGCAATATCGGAGCCTTCCTGGGTATGCGAGGACAGCATGACGACGGGCATCGGCCGCACCCGCATCAAGCGCTTGAGGAATGACAGCCCGTTCATGTTGGGCATCTCGATGTCCAGCGTCAGCACGTCCGGATTCAGCGAACGAATCATTTCACGCGCTACCAGCGGGTCGGGTGCCGCGCCGACTACCATCATGTCGGATTGCTCGTTGATGATTTCTTTAAGGATATTTCGGATCAGCGCCGAATCGTCGACTACCAGTACTTTGATCTTCACTTGAATATCTCCACGTCACCACCCACGACCACGTTGCGCAGACGCAGGTTGTACTCACTTTCACGTTCCACAATCGTATGGTTGTGGAGTTCCTTGATTTTCTTGACCAGCACTTTACCCGTGCTTGGGAAATAATACAGTTTGCGTGGATTCACGCCGAGCAAGTCTTTGGCAACGATCTTGATGCCTTCGTTGTGCAGATATTCGGTCACGAAATTGGCGTTGGCTTCACCGATGCTGTTGACCGTAAACCCACGCAGCACGTTGCCGCCCCCAAATACTTTTGCCTCTATCGTTTCACGCCTTGCACCCATCTTTTGCAATTGGTTGATCAGGATTTCCATCGCAAACGTGCCGTACCGGGCCGACATGGAAATCGGATTGGCAGGATCCTGTTCGCTGCGCGGCAGCATGAAGTGATTCATCCCACCGACGCCCGCGCGGCTGTCACGCAGACACGCCGTAACGCACGAACCCAGGACGGTGACGAGCACCATGTTCTTGTCGGTCGCGAAGTATTCGCCGGGCAGAATTTTTGCCGCTTCAAGACCAAAGTGCCGGTCGAAGTATCGGGTTGGATAGTTCTCGGCACGCTTGTTTTCATTGTTGTCCATGCCCGTTAGTTCGCCAACTCATAGACGGTCTTGCCGCGGCTGCGAAAGATGTCACCCGCGTTGTAGAAGAAATTTTCCGAGTGGCCCGCGAACAGCAACCCGTTCGGGCGCAGCAGCGGCATGAATCGCGCCAGGATCTTCGACTGCGTTGCCTTGTTGAAATAGATCATCACGTTGCGACAGAAAATCGCGGAAAGCGGCCCTTCGATATCCCAAGGGCCTTCGTGCAGATTGACCTGACGAAACTCCACCAGCCGCTGCACTTCGGGACGGATGCGCGCATATCCGGCTTGCGCACCGGCACCCTTGAGAAAAAACTTCTTCAGCCGTTGCGGTGACAGCGACGCGAGCTTTTCCATTGGGTACACGCCGCGCGCAGCCGCCGCCAAGGCATCGGTATCGAGATCTGATGCAATGATGCGTACTGGAGGCGCGTCGCTGGCAAATGCCTCAATGACAGCCATCGCGATCGAGTAAGGCTCCTCGCCCGTGGAGCATGCAGCGCTCCACACCACGAGCGGCTCTGCGACTGTCATGGTCTGCAAATGATCGACCAATATCGGGAAGTGATGCGGCTCCCGGAAAAAGTATGTGAGATTGGTCGTGAGGGCATTGATAAATCTGACGTGCTCGTCTTCACCACTGGACTGCACAAAGTCGAGGTACTCGCCGAACGTGGAGAAATTGAGTTGCCGAAGCCGCTTCGTCAGGCGGCTATAGGCCATCGGTTTCTTGTTGGCGTTGAGCGAGATGCCGGAAAAATCGAAGATCATTCTTTGCAGGCGGTTAAAGTCGGCATCGGAAAACACAAAACTTTTGAAGGCAGCCGCGTTCGTTTCCGTCGGTGCGTCGCGCTCTCTTTTCATTGAGCCTCCTTCGCCGACAAGTCCCGCCATGCGGTGAGGATTTCCTTGGCATCCGTCCAGAATTTCTGGCTCCGCTCGGTCCCCACCGACATCGCCAACTTATTGGTGACCGACTTCGCAGTAAAGGCGAGGTCGCGAAGCGTTTTTGCATCCAGCAACTCAGCCCCGAGCAGATCAATATCGTCGCTCTTTGTGGTTTCCAATCGTAATAGGAGCTGCATTTTTGCCGCAACGATGGGTGGAATATCCTCTGCCTTGGCGGCAAACTTGCGCTTGATCGGAGCTGTGGCGTCCGGTTCCCCGCCGTCAGAGCCGTCACGTATCTCGTCGCTCGACTGAATCAGACCCAGATCGAGCAAAGCGCTGATCTGCGAATACAGCAAATCTCCAAGACTGCCGGCGCGATCAAGCAGGTCATTGAGCGTACGCTCTCCGCCGATAAGGAACAAGACAGAACGAAGTTTCGGCGAAATATCGGAAGTCCGGGCTCGCATTTTCCTGGTGCCCGCTTCAGTGCGTCGAAGGATCGCGTCCCTGTGCAGTGCTCTAGTGGCCACGACGTTCGCCTGCAAAGTCAATGATTTCTCGTGCCGTTGAATGCGCGATGCTGACCAGATAGGCGGCATCGAGAATGAGGGCCACCCGACCGTCCCCCAGTATCGTCGCTCCGGAAACACCTTTTACGCGACGATAGTTGGCTTCAAGGCTTTTCAGCACGACTTGCAATTGGCCGACGAGTTCGTCGACGCGAAGCGCGGTGCGCATATTGTCAACTTCGAGTATAACGAGAATGCCGGTGCCTTCCGGAGAAGCCGGCAAATTGAACAGCTCCGCGAGCGAGGTGATTGGAATGTATTCTTCGCGAACCAGCACAACCTTGGCGCCGTTCACGGTCTTGATGTCGGCGTCAAGCGGCTGCACCGAATGCGAGATGCTAGCCAGCGGCAGGATGTAAGTTTCGCCGCTGACCGATATTGACATGCCATCGAGAATCGCCAGTGTTAGCGGCAACCGGATCGTCATCGTCGTACCCTCGCCGCGGGTTGAGTCGATGTCGATCCTGCCGCCGAGGGCGTGCACGTTTTGCCAGACAACGTCCATCCCTACGCCGCGACCGGAAACATCCGTCACCGCAGCCGCAGTGGAAAATCCTGGTGTGAATATGAGCCGCCAGACATCGTCGTCCAGCCAGTTATTGCTGGCATCGAGGCCGATCTCACGCGCCTTGGCGAGTATTTTTTCGCGATTCAGTCCAGCGCCGTCATCAGTGATCGTGATGACAATATTGCCGCTTTGGTGGGCCGCACGGACGACAAGGTAGCCGGCGCGCGGCTTGCCGGCAGCGACACGCTCTTCCGGCGTCTCGATCCCGTGATCGAGCGCGTTGCGGACTAGATGCGTCAGCGGATCTGCGATTTTTTCGATCACACTTTTGTCAAGCTCAGTGTCCTCGCCTTGCATTTCGAGTTCAATTTCTTTGCCGAGACGATCTGCGAGATCGCGCGTCAGCCTCGGCAGTCGACTGAACACAAAGCTGATCGGCATCATGCGAATTGCCAGCACGGCGTCCTGAAGATTACGGGTGTTTCGCGACAGTTGCGCAAGGCCATCGGCAAGCAGTGTATTTTGATTGGTGTCCACGCCTGAAGCCGCTTGCGCGACCATGGCTTCGGCGATTACCAGCTCGCCGACCAGATTGATCAGTTGGTCAACCTTGGCCACGTTGACACGAATCGATGTGGCGTCTACCATTGAGGATAGGTGGATGTCTGCATCTGCAATCGGGGTCGCCGCAGCACTCGCAGATAGCGGCTCGACAACAGGAGCCGATAGTGGCGCGAAAAAGCCGAAATCGCCATCCGGATCGTCGGCAATATCGTTAGTGGCAGACAACGGCAGCGTTAAGTCAGCGCTGCGCTCCTGAATATCGATGTCGTCGGCTGGCGCGAGAAATTCCAGGCTCTCGCGCAGTTCGTCGGTCTCGATATCCGCTTCAAGCGCGAATGAAAATGAAATCGTCTGCGCGCTTATGGCGATGACTTGTGTGCAGGAGACTTGTCCCAGTCCGGCAATGTCATCTCTGAGCGCATCGACCGCATCATCACTGAATTGTCCACGGTCAAGTTTCATCGATATGCGATAACGGGGTGTGCCTGCTTGAATTGTTTCGGCTAGCGACGCCGGCGCATCGATGCCGACATCGAGCAGGCTCTGCCGCAAGCGCGACATCACGTCGAGGTCCGGCTGGCGATCCTGCGATAGCGCATCGACGTGGTCACCGATCGCGTCGCCTGCCTTGAGAAATACATCTACCATCGGCTTTGTGAGCGCGAGCTGGTGTTTTCTTACGCGGTCGAGAATTGTTTCGAAATCGTGGGTGAATTCGGTCAGGTGGCGATGCCCAAATGCGGCGGCGCCACCTTTGACGGAGTGTACCGCCCGAAAAATCGCATTCAGTGATTCGTCATTCGGCGCACGTAGGTCGACAGCGACGAGCAATTTTTCAAGCGAGGCGATATGCTCCTGAGCTTCTTCAAAGAAGGCTTTTGCAAAGCGGGAAATATCGAGTGCCATGCGGCGCTAACCGTGCGTCAGTGCTAGTTCAGCCGAGAATCTTCTTGAGCATTTCAAGCAGCTTCTCGGGATCGAATGGTTTAACCATCCAGCCAGTTGCCCCTGCGTCGCGTCCTTGCTGCTTGAGGGCAGGGGAAGATTCCGTTGTCAGCATCATGATTGGAACCTGTTTGTAAGCGGGCAACGCTCGCAATGCTTTTATGAGCGCAATGCCGTCCATCTTGGGCATGTTCTGGTCAGTGAGCACCAGGTCGGCCCTGTTTGCCTTTGCCAGCATTAGCCCTTCTTCGCCGTCACCGGCTTCGATGACTTGATAGCCATTGCTGCTGAGGACATAGGCGAGCATTTGCCGGATCGACGGGGAATCATCAACGGTAAGAATAGTTTTCATTGGACAGTTCTACAAATGAAGGGTGAGAACAAGTGAAATGGCTGAGGCGAATTATTGCGGTCTGAACTTCAAAAAAACTCCATGTCGCCCGTCCCAAGATGTGCTTTTCCGACCGGCTTGACGAGCGAAATATCGAGAGCTGCCAGATTGTCGTTCGCCGTTGCGACCATTTGCATCAATGCCTCGATTTTCGACGGCTCGGCGTCGCTGCTACCCAGCGCGGCAGCGACGCCCTCGACTTCAGCCAGCAGCCGTTGCAGCCGTACTTGCGCATGGGCAAGCAATTGGTCAGAAATATCCTGGAACTGCAAAGCGGAGAACGCGGGGCCACTGGCCCGGATCGCACGAATTCTCTCGGCGGTTGGTGAGTCGCGCAATTCACCCGACTTCTCGCTATTGCGGAGCGCCGTGAAGGCGGGCATGAGTTGTTCAACCGCATCTTTGAGTATCGCGCGGGTTTCGCCGATTTCGCTGTGCGCGGAATCTACCTGCGAGGCCGCCCGTCGAACAAGTTCCTGCAACGCTAGCAATTTCGCTTGCGTGGGCGACAGCCCTGGCGAGGCACCTGGATGTCCGTCGACGTGGTTCAAGCTGCGCTCTGTTCGATTAGCGCCATCTCTGCGCTGCTCATCAAGCGCTCGATGTCGAGCAGGATAAGCATCCGCTCATTCACGGCGGCCAGTCCAAGCAGATATTGCATATCAAAGGTGCCAAACGCCGGGGCGGGGTGAATGTCGTCTGCAGCGAGTGAAATTACGTCTGACACCGAATCGACTACGGCACCGATCACCCGTTTACCCAGATTCAGGATGACAGTGACTGTAAACTCGTTGTATACGGGCTCGCCCAGATTGAATTTGATGCGCATGTCCACGATCGGTACAATCAAGCCACGCAGATTAATGACACCCTTGATAAAGGCCGGCGTATTGGCGATTCGCGTAACGGAATCGTAGCCGCGAATCTCTTGCACCTTCAAAATGTCGATCGCGTACTCCTCGTCACCCAGCGTGAATGTGAGAAATTCCTGCAGCTTGCGGGTTTCTTCCCGGATTCTTTTTGAAGTTGACATTGGAATGCTCTCGCGGTTGCGGTGCGGTATCCGGTTAGGAATCGAGCAAATATAACTTGGACAATTGGCCGCTTGCAGGCGAGATGCCAGGTAAGGCGCAATACGGGCCGTGTGGCCGGCCACACAAACGTTTTTGCAACGCCACATGGCGCTCGTATGCAAGTTGGGCAATGTTCAAGTTGTTTTTGCTCGACGACTTAGGTCAGAACTCTTCCCATTCGCCATCCAGATCCTTGGGCAGCGCGGTCGCTTTGTTGCGGCTCTCAGGGACGCTGACTCGGGTGCTGCTGGCCTTCGCAGGACCACTATTGCCCAGGGCGGCGGTGCGGCGTGCGCGAGTCTGCTCTTCGCGAAGCTTTGAATCATCCAGTTTGAATCTTGAAACCAGCTCGGAAAGTGCTTCCGCTTGCTCGCGCATTGATTCCGCTGCGGCGGCAGCCTGTTCGACAAGCGCAGCATTTTGCTGGGTAACGTCTTCCATCTGGATGATGGCCAGATTCACCTGATCAATGCCAGTCGCCTGTTCGTGTGACGCCACCGAAATCTCGTTGATGATTTCAGTGACTTGCTGGATGCCAACCACGATGCCTTGCATGGCGTTGCCAGCTTCGTTTACCAGTTTGGTACCTTCACCCACTTGATCGACCGTGTTGTGAATGAGTTCCTTGATTTCTTTCGCGGCGGCCGCGCTGCGTTGCGCCAGCGCCCGCACCTCCGCCGCGACAACCGCAAAGCCACGACCCTGTTCGCCGGCGCGAGCTGCCTCTACCGCAGCATTTAGCGCCAGGATATTCGTTTGAAACGCAATGGAGTCAATGACGCTGATGATCTCGCCGATCTTGCGCGAGCTTGAGTTGATGGCCGCCATTTTTTCCACTGCCTTGACAGCTACGCCCCCACCTTTGCGGGCAGCGTCTGACGCGCTCAATGCAAGACCATTGGCAAGTTTTGTGTTCTCAGCATTCTGACGGATCGTCGAGGTGAACTCCTCCATGCTGGATGCCGTTTGCTCCAGCGTAGATGCCTGTTCCTCGGTGCGCGCGGACAAGTCGGTGTTTCCCGCGCTGATTTGCCTTGCGGCGTTGGCGATTTCCCCGGCATTGATCGCCACCTGAGCTATCAGATCGTGCAACTGACTGATGAAGGCGTTCATCGAAATCGACACGCTTCCAAACTCGCCGGACATCGCGGGCAGCTTGCGGGTGAGATCACCTTGGCCGGTACGCAGATCCTCGGTTGCACGCAACACCTGCGCAATGGGTTTGGAAATGACGCCGTAGGTCCACCAGGAAACGAGAAATAGTACCATTAGGCCAATCGCCACTGCAGTCGCAACCAGCACCGCAGTGTTCCGTGCGAGCGCCTGGCTATCGGTGGAGAAAGCGGTATTGTCGCGCTCGGCTTGAGCAGTGAGATTGTCGAGCTGCGTCGCAGTAAATTTGTAAGACTTTTCAAAGTCTGGAATCTGGGCGATCGCGCCGATCAAATTGGCCTTTGCCGTCAATATCATTCTGTCCGATTCAGCAATATACGATGTGATAGCGGGCTTTAGTGTTTCAATGGCGCGCCGGGCGTCAGGCGATGCACTTTTGACGCCATCAAGCGTCGCCAGAGCCACAGTAAAACCCTTCTTGTGGCTTACCAGCGCTTTCTCGGTCCGTTCCATCCACTCCGATTCGCCGCGCTCAAAGGCAAGCAAGAAAGTGACGACGTCCGCGCGTATCGCGTCATGCATCTGGTGTGCACTTCCGGTAGCGCGCAACAGCGTTGCATTCGAAGTTGATTTTTCCAGCGTACCCTGAAAGGAATCCACTGCGTAGTAGGCGATGGCACCGACGACGATAAAGATGGCCGCGACGATTCCCGCAAACAATGCGAGAGTGTTTTTGATGGAGAAGCCCTGGGAAATTTGCATGGTTGTTTCACCCTATTGTGACGCGGTCGGCATGAAAGCGCGATCAGGAAAGCAACGGTCTTACGACAGAAAAACCATTGTACGTTCAGAACGGTACCTGAGAGCGCAGTTAACACGCGTTCCAAATGTGAATTACTGCAAAATCCTGCCGACGACTCTATTTCTTGACTTGCGCCAAGACATTGCTGGTCCAGGCGAGCCGTTCAATCAGCGTTCTCAGGAACTGTCGATTGAATCGCAACTGGCAGGCGTCGGAGAGTTGTTCGAGCTGAACGTCCTGAATGCGTAATAGCTGGACTTCGGAGACCGCGATGATGGACGCGGTGCGGCGCGCCTTGTCGCCGGAAAGATACGCCATTTCGCCGAAGCAGTCGCCGTCTTTGAGCACGTTGAGCAACTTGTCGTCCTTGATGACTTTTACCTGGCCCGAAACGATGATGAAGAACGCGTGACCGACATCGCCTTCGAGCAACAGGCTTTTTTCGCGGGAGTGATTTTCCCAGACCGCCCCACGCAACACTTCCCAAAGCTCGGAATCCCGAAAATCGCGAAAAAACTCGAGCTTTCTAAGTGAGTTGAATTTTTCTGCAGACGAAATTTCGAATGAGTATTTTTCAAGTTGCGGAAACGTGTCAGCCAGGTCGCGTGCCATCGCGTACCAGGCTGGGTAGCGTTTGGCTGGATCGCGTGCCATCGCCTTTTCAACAATGACTACCAGTTCATCGGGCAGATCGGGGCGAATACTCTTAAGCGGCGTGGCCGTCTCGTTAAGTATCTTGTTGATCATTGCCACTGAATTGGATGCCTGAAACGGCAAACGACCCGACAGCAATTCGTACATGGTCACGCCCAACGAATAAATATCCGTTTGTGCCGAGGGAGGTTCTTCGTTGATCTGCTCGGGGGCCATATAGGCAGGGGAACCGACGAAGCCATCGATCTGTGTATGCGTGGCCTGGGAAATCTGCGCGGTACCAAAATCTGAAATCTTGATGTCGTCGCGCTCCGAGATCAGGATGTTTGCCGACTTGATGTCGCGGTGAATAACGCCATTCTGAAAGGCGTAATCCAGCGCGCGGCAGGCCTTGAATATGATCAATACTGCCTGCCGCACTGGCAACAAATTTGTTTCGGTGCAGAATTTTTTGAGCGATCCTCCACCTACGTATTCCATTACGATGTAACGGTTCTCGCCCTCGATCACCGCGTCGTACACGCCGACGATATTCGGGTGCGACATCTTGCCGACCATTGCCGCCTCGTTGAGGAACAGTTTCTCGAAGCGGCGGGCCTCATCCGGACCCATGCCTTCGTCGGGTGTCACCACCTTGATGGCCACCTTACGATCATTGAACTGATCTTCGCCAAGATAGACGACCGCCGTCGCGCCGCGACCTAGTTCAGAGAGGATGTTGTACTTGCCGATCTTGGTCGGACGGTTGGGCATTTTGGCGATTCTGAAGTCGGGATGGTTTACGTAGAATCGAAATCAGGTTTCAGTGCTTAGGCCATGTTTTTCAAAGAGTTTAACTGATCGATAGTCAAAATGTGCTTTATTTTACGATCTTTCACTACCGAGATAACGTCGCGGCGAGCGAAGAAAATCCGCTCGGCGAAATATTCAGAATCGGCAACGTGACCGCACCGCGTGCATTGACGTAATTGGTGAACATTGATCGCTGGTAAGCAGGATCATAGTGGTTGGCAAGCATGTCGGCTACGAATTCATCCCATTTTGCAGCATTTGCAAGGCCCTTCCATGTCGCAATTTGTTGCGCGGCGTGTAGCCCTTTGAGGCAATCTAGTTTGAAAAACAGCAAATCCTTATCGGCGATCAGGTGCGCATATTCTTCCCGCAATAGTTGTGCTCTCAATGCCGGGGGTGTGACTACCTCGAAACAGGTTCCCAACCACATTTTCTCGATAAGCGGCTGCGGCACGCGCAAATTGCCGACCTTCTTGCTTTCGGCCTCGATGTAAACCGGGCGGGAAGGATCGAAGCCCGAAAGGTCATGCCAGATACGGCTTTCGAAGAGTTTCTGCGCTGGTTGCGGTTCTTCAGGCAGGTCGCCCAAGACCGAGCCTTTGTGTGCAGCCAGCCTTTCCAGATCGAGTACTTGTGCGCCCATTTCTGACAAAGCTTCCAGCATTCTGCTTTTTCCAGAGCCGGTGCGTCCGCAAATGACGTGATATCTGAACTGGCCCGGCAGCGTCTCCAGATCGTGAATAACCTGACCGCGCCAGCTCTTGTAACCCCCTTCCAACTGTAAGGCACTCCATCCAACGCTGCGCAGAATGTGCGCCATCGCGCCGGAGCGCGAACCGCCGCGCCAGCAGTAGATTAGTGGCTTCCAGCCCTTTGGCTTGCTGCGGAAAGCTGCATCGATGTGCGTGCCAATGTTGCGCGCCACCATCGCGGCGCCGACTTTTTTCGCCTCGAATGCAGACACCTGCTTGTAGATGGTGCCGACTTCGGCGCGCTCGGCGTCATTTAGTACCGGGTGGTTGACCGCGCCAGGGATGTGGTCGTCGGCAAACTCACCCGGACTTCGGACATCGATGATAGCGTCGAGTGTATTGAGTGCACCCAAGCTCAGTGGCAAGCCCTGCACTCCTGGCTGCGCGCGCATGCGCGGACCCTCTTCGGGCGGTTCCGCAGCACTCATTTACGCGCTGCAGCGCTTGTTTTACTGACTGCCTGCCATACAGCGGGCAACACGTTTTCGACGATCCGCGGTTGGGCAGCTGCGGTTGGGTGCAGTCGATCAGCCTGAAAGAATTCGAGTTTGTCGGCGATGCCCTCAAGAAGAAAGGGGACGAGCGGGAGTTTGTATTTGGCCGCCAGATCGGGATACATGTCGCGGAACTGCTGGGCATATTCGAGCCCGTAATTCGGCGGAATCTGGATGCCGGTCAGTATCACGCGCGCACCGGTCGCACGCGATGCGGCGATGATCGCTTCCAGGTTCTTTCGTGTGTCGGCGTTCGGCAAGCCGCGCAGCGCATCGTTGGCGCCCAGCGCGACGATGACGATGGTGGGCCTGAGCCGCGCAAGGTCTGTCTTTATCCGGCTTAGGCCGCCGCGCGAGGTTTCCCCGCTGATACTGGCGTTGACCACTGAAATTCCCTGCAGCTGCAACTTTGCTTCCATCAAGGAAACCCAGCCATCCTTGGGCGTGATGCCATAGGCGGCGGAAAGACTGTCGCCAAAGACCATCACCCGTTCGCGGACGTTACTGTTTTCCATCGCTGCCGCAGGGAACTGCGCGATGAGTAACGCGGTCACAATGGCGAACCAGCCACGCCAATAAAAATGAACGCGTCTAATTGCGGTCAATTCACTTGAAAACTGTATCTTCACGCCAACCTCTATAAAGTCTGTTTTTTTTCGCATTTCAATCCATATTTCGGCACTTCGTCAGAAAACAAGGGCGAGTGAGCCCGCGTTCTGCCAAAATTCTCTAGCCTTACAATACCAATGCACGGATTCCCGATCACATGACTGCCGCCACCGCGCCCTTCACCCCGCCATTATCCACGCTCAAAGGCAGTTCCTCTTCAGGTGCACTTGAAGGGAAGTCTTTAGGCCCACCCTCGCCGTCCCCAAACACCATGACCGACCAAATGACCAAGCCAAACCTAAACTTCATCGTGCGCGTCGAACAGCTCACCAAGCGCGTAACGACTTCCGAAGCCGAACTGGTGATCGTCAATGGCGCCAATTTTAGCGTTGAGGCTGGCGATACGGTCGCCGTTGTTGGCGCTTCGGGTTCCGGGAAGTCCACGCTCCTCGGGTTGATGGCAGGATTAGACACACCAACGGAGGGCAAGGTTTTCATCGCTGACGAGGACTTGTTCGCGCTCGACGAGGATGGCCGTGCCAGACTGCGCGGACGACTGGTCGGCTTTGTGTTCCAGTCGTTTCAGTTGCTACCGTCCCTGACTGCACTGGAAAATGTGATGTTGCCGCTGGAACTGGGCGGCGTCGCTGACGCGGCACAACGTGCCAAATCGATTCTTGATCGGGTCGGTCTGGCTGCGCGGGTGAAGCATTATCCGAAGCAGTTATCCGGCGGCGAGCAACAGCGTGTGGCGATTGCGCGCGCCTTCGTGACCGAACCAAAATTGCTATTCGCCGACGAGCCCACCGGAAATCTCGACGCCAAAACCGGGCGCGCCATGATCGATTTGCTGTTTGAGCTTAACCGCGAACGCGGCACTACGCTCATACTTGTTACGCACGATGCCGGGCTGGCGGCGCGCTGCGGTCGAAGATTGTATATCGATGCCGGCTTGGTCAGTACCGAGGATCGACAAGCCGAAATGGCGATGTAAGCCGATATGAACAAGCTCACACTGGCGCTACGTATGTTCCGCCGCAATGCAAAATCTACCGAGGCGCGCGTTCTTCTGGTTGCCTTGCTCATTGCGGTGATGAGCGTGACGACGGTGTCATTCTTCGCCGATCGTGTCGAATCCGCACTGAACCGGCAGGCCAGCGAACTGATTGCGGCAGACGCCGTGGTGCTGACCGACAAGCCCATCGCTGCGAAGTTTCGCGATGAAGCCAAGCGCCTCAGTCTCAATATCGCCGAAACGACGACCTTCCCCAGCATGGTTTCGGGCGATCAGGAGAACGGGCAGGGAGTCAATCTCGCCGAGATAAAGGCCATCACCACTGGTTTTCCGTTGCGCGGCAAGATCCGCATTGCCGATACACCCAACGCTGCCTCGCGTGACGCCACTGGCATCCCTGCGCAGGGAACCATATGGGTGCCAGAGGTGCTGCTGGCAAGGATCAACGCCAAGGTTGGCGATGAACTGCGTGTCGGTGCGCTAAAGCTGAAAATTGCGGCGATTATCGTCAAGGAGCCCGACAGCGTGCTGGACTACTTCGGTATCGCACCACGCGTGATGCTGAATATGCAGGATCTGGAAGGAACGCGTTTGGTGCAGGTTGGCAGCCGCGCCACCTACCGTTTTCTGCTCGCGGGTGAGCCCAAGGTTGTAGATGAGTTCCGGGCGACGTTCGCAGGCAAATTGCAGCGTGGCGAGCGTATCGAAGGTGTTCGCGATGCACGCTCTGAAGTGCGCGTCGCACTTGAGCGGGCGCAGCGGTTTCTGGGGCTTGCCGCCTTGCTCTCTGTGGTGCTGGCATCGGTAGCCGTCGCGCTTGCCGCCCGGCGGTTTTCGCAGCGGCAGATGGATGGTGCCGCCATGATGCGTTGCCTGGGCGCGACGCAGGCGGATATTTTCTCGCTGAATTTCATCCAATTTTTGCTTCTGGGTGTGTTTGCCTGCATCGTGGGCTCAGCGGCGGGATACGCTGCGCAAGGTGTGTTGGCGGCGATGCTCAGCGGCTTTCTCACCGTCGAGCTGCCGGCGCCGACGTTGATTCCCGCGATACAGGGGTCGGTAATCGGCCTTGTGCTGCTGCTGGGATTCACACTGCCGCCGTTGCTGTCGCTGCGCAAGGTATCCACGCTGCGGGTTTTGCGCCGCGATGTGGATCCGTTCGACGCGGGCGCCACATTTGCCTATTTGCTCGGGTTCGCGACACTTGCCGCGCTCATCATCTGGCGTGCGGGTGATGTCAAGCTGGGCGCCATCGCGCTGGGCGGGTTTGTGGGCGCACTCGCAGTCGCTGCACTCGCAGGCTGGTTGCTGATCAATTTTGCTTCCGGCATGCGTGGCGCAGCGTCAGGATCTTGGCGCTACGGCATTGCTAATATGAAGCGCCACGCCGGCGGCAGTCTCGTGCAAATCATGGCACTTGGACTGGGCCTGATGGCGATGCTGCTTCTGACGCTGGTGCGCACCGACCTCATCGCCGGTTGGCAGAGTTCGATGAAGCCGGATATGCCAAATCGCTTTGTTCTCAACATCCAAAGCGATCAACTGGCAGACGTGAAACGATATTTTGCGACGCGTAATATGGACACGCCGGACCTGTACCCGATGGTGCGTGGGCGTCTGGTCGAACTTAACGGCAAACCAGTCGTGCCCTCGGGATATGGGGACGAACGCGCCAGACGCACCAGCGAGCGCGAATTCAACCTCTCCCGGGCCTCGACGATGCAGGCAGACAACAAGATCGTTGCCGGCAAATTTTGGTCCGCCGACAGTACCGAGAAACAGTTTTCGGTAGAGGAGGGCATCGCCAAGACGCTTGGCATCAAGCTCGAAGACACACTGACCTACGATATCGCCGGCTCGCGCTTCACCGCAAAAGTCACCAGTCTGCGCAAAGTCGAGTGGGATTCGTTCAAGGCCAACTTCTTCGTCATCGCCAGCCCTGGCGTGCTGGAAGGCTATCCTGCGAGCTACATCACCAGTTTTCATCTGCTGCCCGGTAACGAGGCTGTCGTCAACGGTCTGGTCAAGCAATTTCCGAATGTGTCTGTGATTGATTTGACAGCGATCATGGCGCAGGTACGCACCATCACCAATCAGGTCGCCGACGCGGTCTCGTTTGTATTCCTGTTCGCACTCGCTGCCGGAGTGGTGGTGCTATACGCCGCCATCGCCGCAACGCAAGACGAGCGCGTGTACGACGCGGCGATCATGCGCACACTCGGTGCCAGCCGCAAGCAAATGGTCATCGTGCAACTCGCGGAGTTTCTGGCCATTGGACTGCTCTCTGGCTTGATTGCGAGTGCCGGTGCAATGGGGTTGGCGATGGTGCTGTCGGACAGAGTGCTTGGCGTTCCCTACGCGCCGAATTTGCTGATCCCGTTGATTGGCATTGTGGGCGGGGGTGTTGGTATTGCGCTTGCGGGATTGTTAGGGACGCGCAAGGCTGTGTCTACGCCGCCGCTGGTGACGATTCGTGGCGTGGCTTGAGGTTAACTATCGCTTGCTGATTGCCACGGCGATGTCGAACCCTAGCATCGGCGGGGCTCGCAGGCGGAAAATGCCTGAAACACCTCGCCGATAAAGGTGATTTGCATGAATCCGCGCCCACTACTGCCAAACCGGCTCTTAAATTGCTGAGGCGCGCGACTGTCATAGCAATCCCAAGGCTGAGGCAACACCACCCAGCGCCGTCGAGAGTAGAGCTCCACAAAACATGGCGACGCCGATGAACATTGCCGAGTCTGCGGGTCGAATGCCGATCAGGCGTTCCGCACCGAGGTAATAGAGATAGAACGAATAAGTCATTGCCAAGATCATAAAGACGACGTTGAACGGGATGACCAGGGTCGCCCCTGACAGCAGCACCGGTATGGAGCCGTACACGGCAACTTGCAGTGCCACCAAAAAACTTGGCGAACGCTTCTCCGTACGCGCGAGAAAGTACAGCACGGTGGCTAGCAGATAGACGCTGGCGATCTGAAAAAGGTAAGTCGCCAATGCGATACGCGGGGCCTGTCCGCGCAGTGCCGAGTAGCCATATTGCGCGCTCCACTCAGCATCGAACACGAGCATGCCGATCAACGTAGCTACTGCGGCCAGACCACAAAGCGGTAGCAGGTAGCTGCGCAGCAATGTCCCAGTGTCGGGCGCGTCTTGCGTGACCGCCCGCCATTCTGCCTGTGGACTCCGTAGCATCCCTAATATGCGTTTCAACACGAACATGGCGTCTCCGATCTTGCATTGGTAGTTACATGAAACCGGCATCGGACAAGCTACTTGATCCTCATGCAGTGCGTGCAATGTGCACTTTCCGTGGTTGGCTGCGCCTTGCTTGGCGAAACAAGAGAGAATAATCAACAACGATTGAAAACAAAAACAACACAGGAATCTCAAGCCGCAGCCGAAACACGGTATGCTTTTCCATGAAGTTCTCCACAAAAGCACACGAAATGATGACCCTATGACTGCACCAAACGGCTATCAAATACTGGACCGTTTGCATGTCGACCACGTGGCTGAAATTGATCGGCTCATCGGTGGTTTGCGTGGAAATCCGGCCACCATTGAGCCCAAGTATTTTTATGATCCGCTCGGCTGCGCCCTGTACGCGGCGATCTGCCAACTCGATGAGTACTATCCGACGCGTACCGAGCGCTCGATTTTCCAGCAGCACCGCTCAGAAATTGCTGAAGCCGTGGGTTCTGGCGGTACGTTTGTCGATCTGGGCGCGGGCGACTGCTGCAAGGCGCTCGGCTGGTTGCCGTTCATCGAGCCCGAGCGGTACGTCGCCATTGATATCGCAGGGCCGTCGTTGGAAGTTGCGTTGTCCAACATGTCGGTAGAATTTCCCGGCACGCAGATGATCGGCCTCGTGACCGACTTCTCGCGGCATCTTGAAATTCCTGCCGAGTTACTAGATGACCGTGTGACTCTTTTTTACCCCGGTTCCAGCATCGGCAATTTCGCGCCGCCTGAGGCGCTCCGCTTCTTGCGGGAAATGCGGGGCTACTGCCAAGGTGGTGGCTTGCTGATTGGAGTAGATGCAAAGAAAGACAAAGCACGTCTCGATGCCGCTTACGCCGATGCACTCGGGGTAACGGCGGCATTCAACCTGAATGCACTACGTCACATTAACCGCGTAATCGGCAGCGACTTTGTTGAATCGCAATGGAAGCATGTCGGCGCGTACAACCCGCAGTTTGGCCGCATCGAGATGCACCTTGAGTCCAGGGTCGAGCAGAATGTACAAATCGACGGCATCGCGCGGCACTTTGCAGCAGGTGAACGTGTGCATTCCGAGAATTCGTACAAGTACGACAGTGCAGAGTTTGCCGCGATTCTAGTGGAAGCGGGTTTTGTATTGCCACGTGTCTGGACCGACGAAAGTGCGTCGTTCTGGGTCTTTTACGCAAAGGCGTGAATAGAATGAATGCCATCGAAGATTCTCTTGTCCCCATTCGCGAGGATGCGCAGGCCAATTACGCGCGGCTCGCGGCGATCTACGATGGCGAAGTCAAACGCATGGCTGCCGCACGCCGACGTGCTATTGAAGCGCTGGAATTGCGTCCAGGGATGCGGGTACTCGATGTCGCTTGTGGCACCGGGCTCTCGCTGTTGGCGCTGTCGTCCGCCGTGGGGCCGAGCGGCAGCGTGACGGGGTTTGAACTTAGCGGGCCGATGATCGCGCGCGCGGTCGGGGTCGTCAAAAAGCACGGCCTGAGCAATGTGACGCTATGCCAGACGGCAGGCGAACACTTCACCAGCGACGACAAATTTGACGCGGCGCTGCTTTGTTATACGCATGATGTTCAGCAATCTCCGGCGGCGCTGGAGGCAATTTTCGATACGCTCGAAGTCGGCGCCCGCGTTGCCGCGACGGGTACTAAAATACTGCCACCACCGCTAGCCTGGTTTTTGAATGGTTGGTTACGCAAGCGACAACAGGGCTACAGTTCCAACCCGGTGGGGCTCGACCGGCCGTGGCGTTTACTGGCCGATTTTGTAGAGCCCGATTTCTCGGTCAGGCCGTATTACGCGGGACTGGGATACCTTTTTCGCGGACGCGCCAAGTAGAAATTCGTAGTCGATCAGACGTCGCGCGCCAGGCGAAGTCCGGAAAACTGCCAGCGCGCATCAGGCGGAAAGAAATTGCGATAGGTCGCGCGAATATGTCGCTTTGGCGTCGCACAGGAGCCACCGCGGAGCACAAACTGGTTGCACATGAATTTGCCGTTGTATTCGCCCACTGCGCCCTCGGCAGTACGGAAGCCGGGATAGGGAAGGTAGGCGCTTTGTGTCCATTCCCACACATCGCCGAAGAGCTGTTGCGGTTGCGATGAGGCTTTCTCGTCGCGTAGTGCCAGTGGATGAAACGCACAATTCTCCTGAAAATTCCCGTCGATTTCCACGCTGGCAGCGGCATGCTCCCACTCTGCCTCTCGTGGCAGCCGCGCGCCTTTCCACTGCGCTTGTGTAGCCGCCCAGCGCGCAAAGGCGTCGGCTTCGAAATAATTGATGTGGCAGATTGGCGTGTGCGCGTCGATCGGGACCATCCCGTGAAGGGTGAATGTATGCCATGCGCCTTCGCGCATCTCCCAATAAAGCGGTGCCGATATCCGATTAGCCTGTACCCAGTCCCAGCCCATCGATAGCCACAAGTCGGCTCGCGTGTATCCGCCTGTGGCAACGAAAGCAGCAAAGTCGCCGTGCGTGACCGGATACGAGCCGAGTTCGAACGGCTCCAGAAATACTTGGTGGCGTGGGCCCTCGTTATCGAAGGCAAATCCGGCGTCGTCAGAATCGCCGTGACCGATGGCAATGAGACCGCCCCTGTAGCCAACCCAACGTGGCTTGCGTCCCTGAATGGCTGTGAGTGGCCAGCGTTCCTGATATGCCGGTTTGGCGGGGTTTCTGGACAGCAAGTGCTTCAGGTCGGTGAGGATCAATTCCTGATGCTGCTCTTCGTGGTTGCAGCCCAGCCACATCAAAGCCGCGAACTCAGGCTCGCTCATTTCAAGTTTGGGTAGCAAGTCGGCGATACGCGCCGTCACATGCTGCCGGTAACCCAGTACGTCAGAAAGAGTGGGGCGGGAGATCAGCCCACGCTCCGGGCGCGGATGTTTGTCACCCACGCCGTTGTAGTAGGAGTTGAACAGCGCCCGAAACGACGGATCGAAGGGTTTATGTACACGTTCGAAGCGCTCAAGAATGAAAGTTTCAAAAAACCAGCTCGTGTGTGCGAGATGCCATTTCACCGGGCTCGCATCCGGCATTGATTGCAGGGCGGCGTCTTCGCTGGAGAGCGGCGCGGCCAGGCTCTCAGTCTCGGCACGGACTTGTCCAAATCTTGCGGAGAGTTCCGTACATCTTGCGTTGCCTGCGGATGCTGCTGAGGGGTTTTGTGGTGTCATGATGCGCTCCAGAGTTCGGATGGTGACTCGTGTTCTGCTGGCTCTGTATGTCGAATACTGCCCGTGCGATTTTCCAACGTGAAACCCAAGCATCGGCGGGCATCAGAAGGCAAAAAGTCTCCGGCAGCCGCGCCGGTGCTGGAGTTTGCCGAAACGATTTCGTCTTAACGGACCGCCACCTACTTTTGTACTTCGGTCATTTCGCAGTTTCCCGTTGCGGCGCTAAGTCGTTCGACCTTGCGAATGGTTTCTGTGGCGATGGAAAAGGCAGCCCAGCCGAAGCACCTAGTGTATTGCTTCACACTTGATGCGACTATTCAGCGAGACGCCAATGCCGATATGAGTTTCACCAGCGCAGAACGTTCGGCAGCGGGCGAAAATAACTTTGCCCGCGCCGCGCAGGCAGTATGGAGGCGCAGCAGAAAATTGGCGTCGCCTTCGCAATGATCCAATTGTGATCGCAACGCATCGGCGTCGCCTACTGGAAAATAGCCCGCATAATCCTTGCCAAGCATGCCGATGTTGCCCGACATACGGGAAGCAATGACTGGCGTGCCCGAGGCAATCGCCTCTACGATCACGTTGGCACCGCCTTCCAGAATCGATGGGTGAATAAGGACGTGCGCGCGCTTGATCGCGGCACGCGTCAGCCCATGAGTCAGTGAGCCCGACCAGTGGTAATGAGGTGACGCCGCCGAAATCGTCTGCGCACGTGCGGCAAATTTCTCGTCCAGGGCCGCACCGACATGCAGAATGCGGATGGGAGAGTCCGCAGGTAGGGATTCGACCAGGCGAAAGATGATTTCCGGATCTTTCTCGGCGCGCAAATGACCGACAACCACGCAGTTCAGTTGGCCTCTGGATTTTTTCGCAGGTGAAAGTGTTCTGGCAGACTGGAAAATGACGTGGGTTTTCTTCCGATATTCAAGCGGCACGTGCTGGATCGCATCCTCCTGAAGCACCACCAGCGCATCTGCCAGCGCCAGCGACTCGCGCGCTTCAGCGTTGACAGCGATATCAGCGTAGAGATCGGTGCCGGTTAGTACGACGATCAGGACACCGTCCGGGCGCGCAGCCCGAAAGCGGCGAATGGATTCTGCGCTTCGGCGGGCGTGGAGGGCGATCAGGATGTTGGTGCCCGGCTGCGGATCAGTGGGCCATGCGGGTTGTAGAATTATCCGGAAATCGCGGCTCAGTAATGTTTGCCACCGGCTGGCGGTGCGCCAGTTGCCATTGTTGGTGTCCGCCATGGCGGGTGTCACAATTGCCACAAGTGTTTGATTTTGGAGGTTTCTTGTCATTAGCAGAACCGATTTGCAGTGCGCCAAAAATGCGGGATATACCGACCGATGCGGAGGGGCTGCGGCAGGCGCTCATTGCCCAGCGGCAGTATACGCTCGCGCTGTATGCGGATTTGCCGGTCGCGTACTGGGCGCCGCGCGATTTCCCATTTCTCGCCACCGTCAATCCGCCGTTGTGGGAATTTGCACACGTCGCGTGGTTCCAGGAGTTTTTCGTGTTGCGCTGGCGCGCGGACGATGTGAAGGGTTTGCGCACGCCCTCTTCTATAGCAGAAGCTGACGCGATTTTCGATTCCGCCTTTGTGTCGCATGGTGCGAGGTGGAACCTGGACTATCCCTCGCCAGATGCCTGTTTCGATTACATGCGGCAGGTGCTCGAGGATGTTCTGCAGGCATTGGCCGAGAGCACTGACGGGGAGCGCTATCGGTTCCAGCTCGCGCTGGTGCACGAAGACATGCACGCTGAGGCATTGGCGATGACATTGAAGACGCTGAGTCTACCATTGCCGTCGTGCGTACCAGGGCGGGCGCGGATAGATTTGGACTCCGGCGCGCAGCGCGAGATGAATTTTGCCGGTGGTGAATTCGTTGTTGGCGGGAGCAAGCGGTCGTTTAGTTTCGATAACGAAAAACCGAGTTATCAATTATGTCTTCTGCCGTTTGACATCGATGCGCGGGTGGTGAGTGCCGCCGAGTTCGCAGATTTTGCCAGTTCCAGCGCTTATCAGAACGCTGATTTTTGGTCGGCTGAGGGGCTGGCTTGGCGCAACGCTTGCAATTCCGGGTCGAAGCAGGCCACGGACGCGAGGCAAGCCGATGATTTAGCCGCAATGCATGTGAGCTACTTTGAGGCTGAAGCATATTGCCGTTGGGCGAATCGGCGCTTGCCTGACGAGGCGGAGTGGGAGTACGCGGCCGCGTCTTCGATCAAATTTCGCTCGTCAACGGGGCATGTGTGGGAGTGGACGGCGTCCCCATTTCAACCATACGCCGGCTTTAAGGCTGAACGTTACCTTGACTATTCCGAGCCGTGGTTTCATTCCCCTCATGCGCCGCGTCAGGTGCTCAAGGGGGGCTCGTTCGTCACCCACCCGCGCTTAAAATACCCGCAATACCGAAATTTCTACGCGCCCGATCGCGATGACGTGTTTTGCGGCTTCAGAACTTGCGCAATCAGGTAATCCACGTTCGAACTGGGATAAAATTCGGCGTGGCGGGTCTCCTCGCATTCAATCTTTGTGAATCTGGTCAGGTCGGGAACGAAGCAGCCACAGCGAAGTAATTGAAGTGCCGGGGGTCAGGCTCGCCACACCCATCCGCATCCGCTTTGACGGTCCCGTACGGGGAGTCAGGGCAATCGCATAAACAGGCTGTTCATTTCGTCGGACCCAAGCCCATGGCCCATCAAGTTCTCGCGCGCAAGTGGCGGCCACGCAAATTTGAAGACGTGGTTGGGCAGGATCATGTCGTACGGGCACTGGCCAACGCGCTGGATACCGGACGAATCCACCACGCTTATCTATTTACGGGCACCCGCGGCGTCGGCAAAACGACGCTGGCACGCATCCTCGCGAAGGCGCTCAATTGTGTTGGTGCCGAAGGCAACGGCGGTATCACCTCCAAGCCGTGTGGCGTTTGTGCGGCCTGCACAGATATCGATTCCGGCCGATTTGTCGATTTGCTCGAAGTTGACGCGGCGACCAACACCAAAGTCGATGAAATGCGTGAACTACTGGAGACGGCCCAGTACGCGCCGGTGTCGGGCAGATACAAGGTCTACATCATCGACGAAGTGCACATGCTCTCGAAATCGGCCTTCAACGCGATGCTGAAAACGCTGGAAGAACCCCCAGGGCACGTGGAGTTCATTCTGGCCACGACGGATCCGCAGAAACTGCCGATTACCGTGTTGTCGCGTTGCTTGCAGTTCAATCTCAAGAATCTTCCGTCACCGCTGCTCGAGTCGCATCTGGCAAAAATACTGCAAGCCGAAAACATCCCGTTTGAGCCGCTGGCCCTGCCGTTTCTCGGTCGTGCCGCAGAGGGCAGCGTACGCGACTCGTTGAGTCTTCTCGACCAGGCGATCGCTTACGGTGCGGGCGAGGTCAAGGCAGATCAGGTCGCCGCGATGTTGGGAGCATTGGATCAAGCCTATCTGTTTGGCTTGCTGACTTGCCTGGCCAACAGGGATGCAAAGGCGATGGTTGCCGAGATTGATCAAATAGCATCGCGCAGCATTTCATTTGATATCACGCTGAAAGACCTCGCCAGTGTGCTTGCACGTGTCGCGCTCGTTCAAAGTGTGGGCGCGGCGGCCGTCGAGGGGCCGGATGCGCAGAAGATCATCGACGCTGCGGCAAACGTTTCCAAAGATGATGTGCAGCTTTATTATCAGATCGCGTTGCTCGGACGCCGCGATTTGGCTTTGGCGCCGGATGAGCACTCGGGTTTCACCATGACGATGCTGAGGATGCTCTCGTTCGGCGGCGGCAAAACGGCGGATTCTGCCGCCTCGAAAGGCACGGCGGCAACACCACCGGGAGCAGCGGCGCCGGCCGTGAAGGAGTACGCACAGCAGAGCCCTAGAATGGGCGCGCCTGCCGGGGGCAAAATTGCCCGGGAGCCAGTACTGGCGCGGACTTCGTATGATGCGGCACCAGTGGCGCCAGTGCCGTCAGGCGGGACTGGAAGTGAATTCAATGGCGATTGGCCGGGATTTATCGCCAAGTTGAATTTCAATGGGATGGCAGGCATGCTGGCCAAGCAGTGCGAGTTTCAGTCGTTTGCCGACGGCATTCTCGAGCTGACGTTGCCCGCTGCGCAAAAGCACTTGGCCGAAAAGGCATTTCAGGAAAAGCTGAAGCTGGAATTGCTGCCGCATTTTGGCGGCAACCTGCGCTTGAACATTCGCATCAGCGATGTGGCCGGAAAGAGTCTCGCAGCGGTCGAAGATCGCGAGCGGTCTGATCGACAGGTGGCGGCAGAGGCGGCAATATTGTCGGATCCATTTATCAACAATTTGAAGCAGGAATTTGGCGCGGAAGTTGTGCCGTCGATGATTCGTCCTGCCAGTACTTGAAAAGGAGAGAAATATGATGAAGGGCGGCTTGGGCGGCTTGATGAAGCAAGCGCAGATGATGCAGGAAAACATGAAGAAGGCGCAGGAGCAACTCGCGGCCATCGAAGTTGAAGGTCAATCGGGTGGCGGGATGGTCAAGGTTGTGATGACCTGCCGCAACGATGTTAAACGCGTCTCCATTGATCCGGGCGCCATGGATGACAAAGAGATGCTGGAGGATTTGCTAGCGGCGGCTGTCAATGACGCTGTGCGCAAGGCTGAGGCAACGAGCCAGGAAAAAATGGGTGGCCTGACCGCCGGCATGCAGTTGCCGCCGGGTATGAAGTTGCCGTTCTGATGCGACGCCCGTAGCTACCTGATCGAATGCGACCGCCTTCATCACTTGAAGCTTTGATTCAGGCGTTGCGCTGCCTGCCTGGCGTGGGGCCAAAATCTGCGCAACGTATGGCGTATCACTTGCTTCAGCGTGATCAGGACGGAGCACGGCGTTTGGCGACTTCGATGAAAAATGCTGTTGAACGCGTCCGCCACTGCAATTTGTGCAACACGTTTACCGAGGCAGAGATTTGCGAAATCTGTGCGTCGCTCAGGCGTGACAAATCGTTGCTTTGCGTAGTGGAAACGCCCGGTGATCTGTTGATGATGGAACAAACCCAAACTTACCGTGGGTTGTATTTCGTGTTGATGGGACGACTGTCACCGTTGGACGGCATTGGCCCAAAAGATATTCACCTTGACGCTTTGATCAGGCGTGCTTCTGATGGAGTTGTTAAGGAAGTGATCCTCGCCACCAACTTTACGGTCGAAGGGGAAGCGACGGCGCATTACATCAGTGAGTTATTGGGTGAGCGTGGGCTAAAAGTCTCTCGCATTGCGCGCGGCTTGCCGGTGGGGGGTGAACTGGAACACGTGGATGCAGGAACTTTGGCGCAGGCATTCATCGAGCGCAGGGTGGTTTAACTTATCCGGCATCCGCCGCATGCCGACTCGAAAACAATGTTGCGATGCGCGCAAAGATTGCGCGAATGAATCGATAGAGCTTAGGCAGCAGCCAGATCGTCAGCAGTACAAACAGTAACAACAACACAAGAAACACGATTGGATGCTGAATCGCGAGCCATAGTCCGCCGAGCACGGCGGCATCCTCGGCAGCTGAAGCAGTCCAGTTGGTGACGGGTTCAGGCGAAGTGTTGATGGCAGCTCTGCCACCGGCTTTCATGAAGTGCGTGCCTGCGGTAATTGTCCCGCCCAGTAGCGCGGCGGCTAATGCCCATGCCGGTCCGTCGACGGCATTAATTACGCCGGCAGCCAACAACGCGCCCGCAGGAATGCGGATAAAGGTGTGAACCGCGTCCCACATCGAATCCACTGCGGGGATTTTGTCGGCGAAGAATTCTATAAAGACGAGGAAGCCCGTGGTTCCTAATACCAGCGGATGGGATAGCAACTCGAAACTCTTTGGCGCGTTCCAGTCGAACCAGTGGAAGTAGCCCGCCAGTCCGACGAGAAATAGCACAACGTAGAGCCGGATTCCGCTGGCCCATGCAAGGGCTAGCGCTAATGCGAGGTTGGTGAGCTGATCCAATTGAAATGCCTCCATAGATCGGTTACGGCCAGATCCAATCGTAACGTGCGCCGCGCAGATTATTCCAGCTGGTGAAAAGAAAATAGTGAATAAACTGTTGACCGAGTTTGTGGAATATGGCTATAATTGCGGTTCTTCGAAATTCATTAGTTCGGGCGCGGGGTGGAGCAGTCTGGCAGCTCGTCGGGCTCATAACCCGAAGGTCGCAGGTTCAAATCCTGCCCCCGCAACCAAGGCTGGCTTCCAGCCGAAATGAAGTTTGAATCGTTCTTTAAAAACAAGACAATCGATAGATGTGGGCATTGGGTAGATTGAGTGCCCTGTGTTGACGGATTGGCGGCGCTGTCAAAGGTGCTAGCTGGTAGAAGGCTTGATTGATAATTG
>Ga0163144_10000923_pt1 | contig 69342 bp, 61 predicted proteins | sample OliLak19BULKMAT1_FD_123175 | JGI IMG/M metagenome (GOLD analysis project Ga0163144, IMG submission 123175) | Freshwater microbial mat bacterial communities from Lake Vanda, McMurdo Dry Valleys, Antarctica - Oligotrophic Lake LV.19.BULKMAT1 | ecosystem: Environmental > Aquatic > Freshwater >... | reverse complement strand
GATGATTACAGCCTATGTCAAACAGTCTCAGGCTTCAAATGATTCTTTTCGCGCCTTCCGGCAACTGAGCAGGATGTCTGCTTCTAGATGGCGCGGGAAGAGGTCGAATATGAGGTGGATCCTGTCCTGATCGCCCTCGTTCTTTGCCTCGTGGACGGCCTTGTTGTCAAATCAGCAGGGCCGCCTTCCTGGATGCGGACTTGTTCATAGCCTGCCTTCGGCCAGGGCCCCGGTCGAGATTTCGGGCCATAACAAAACCGGTTACCGACCTTGCAGTATTCTTCGCGCTCGGCGTGAGGATAAACTTGGCGGCCCTCAGGCAGGCAGAGGATCTTTGCACCGCCTCTTGCATGCGGATTGTTTCCCGGTCCTCACTCCCTTGTTCTTCAAGAGCCCTGGCTCGCGGCCGAAGCCGCACAGAAGCGAAGGCTGGAAGAATGGGCCCGAGGTTCAGGGTGCGCGCTGATCTGGCTGAGTGATACGTGAGAGGCAACCGGTTGCAGGGCTGCGCGCCGGGCAGGGCCAGAGCACATTCTTGCTTCCCGCTACTGCTTGGCCTGCTCGCGTGCTAGGCAATCAATTCAGGGATTGCCGCTTGCCGGGCGCCGTTCCGGACGTAGCTCATTTGACCTGCACCGCAAATTGCTCGACGCGGCGCAGACACCACCGGGAAAGTATGGCCATGAGTCTGTTTCGCACGATCTATACCTCCCGGCCTTTCGGCTTTGACGGGAGCACACTCGACGGCGTCCTGATGGACGCGCGGCGGGCAAACGCCCGGGACGGGCTCACCGGCGCCCTCATCTGCCGCGCCGACATCTACATGCAATGGCTCGAAGGCCCCGAAGCGCAGGTCCGGGCGGCGGTTGAACGAATCAAGCTTGACGACCGCCATCTCGAGGTCACGCTGCATGTCGAGGAGCCCGCACCCGAGCGGATGTTTGCCAAATGGGCCATGCTCCACGATCCTGCCGCTTCCTGGATCTGGTCTCAGGACGAGGTGGCCGCCGGAGCGATCGATCGCGCGACGCCCGAGGAAATAATCGGCTTCTTCCTGCCGCTTTGCGCGCAAGGCAATGCGCCGGGCGGGGACTGAGGGTGCTGGCGGATCCGCTTTCGCCCTAGGCGGTATTACGGACTGAGGCTTTCGGCGATGCTGCGGAGAAAATTGCGGAAAGCTCCCCCGGCCTGCCATAATAGTAGCCCTGCAACTCGTTGCAGCCCGAGGTACGCAGCATCCGGGCAAGCTGCGCAGTCTCTACGCCTTCGGCAACCACTTTCAGATCCAGGCCCTTCGACATCTGGATCAGGCCAGAGATGAGGTAGACCGCTTTCGGATCTGTCTCGAGTTGCTTGATCAGTGAACGGTCGATCTTGACACAGGTGAAGCCGTAGGATCGCAGGTAGGCAAGGCTGGTGAAGCCTGTCCCGAAATCATCCAGGGCAAATGTCACGCCGGCCTGCTGCAGGGCGGCAATCGACTGGCGCGCCCGTTCGGGATGTTCAATCAGGTTGCGCTCTGTGATCTCAAGCTGGAGGCGCTCGGGCGGAAAGCCGGTCAGCGCCAGGATGTCCGTCACTTGGCGCTCGAACTCGGGATGGCTCAGCTGGGCGGGCGATACGTTGACGCTGAGGCGGAGCCCGCTGATGCCAGCCGTGTCGCGGCAGGCGCGCTCCAGAACGAACATCCCGAGCGCCTGGATCATGCCGTTGCTCTCGGCGATCTCGATGAACTCGTCAGGACTGAGCGGACCTTCCGGGCGTCCCGGCCAGCGAACGAGCGCTTCCACGCCGGAGACCGACAGGACGCGCGCGTCGATGATGGGCTGGTAGACCACATCAAATTCGCAGCGTGCAAGGCCGCCCGCGATCTCCTGCCCGACCTTCCGGCGCCGTGCCCGCTCCGCATCAAGGCCCGGGTCATAGGCCTGGGTGCGGCCTCTGCCGGTCGCCTTCACGCTGTACATGGCGGTATCCGCCCGGCGCAGAAGTTCGAGCGGTTTGACATCGCCCGTGTCGTCAGATGCATACCCGATGCTTGCCCCGATCTTGACCTGCTTTCCCTGCAGCATCATCGGCAAGGTGAGCGCCCGGAGCGCGCCGCGCGCGAACTGTTCGGCGCGCCGTCCCGCATCATTGCCCTCGGCAAGCAAGGCAAATTCGTCGCCGCCGATGCGGACGAGGGTGGCATCATCCGGGCGGATCGCCTCAAGTTCGGCGCTGGCCGTCTTGATCAACAGGTCGCCGACTTCGTGGCCATAGCTGTCATTCACGAGCTTGAACCCATCAAGGTCGATGAAGACAACCGCCAGCAGGTCCGGCGCCGGGCGCTGCTGCCCACCGAGTTCCTCGAGGCGCGCCAGCAGGGCACGCCGGTTCGGCAGGCGGCTGAGCGCATCGGTAAAGGCAATTAGCTTGTTTTCCTCACTGAGCTTTTCCGTCACGAGATGACGCTGGCGCAGTTCGCGCTGCGAGGAGATCAGGTCACCGAAAGTACGGTTCTGGCGGTAGAGGACAAACAGCATGGCCGCCGACAGCAGCGCCAGCATCAGTGCCTGCGGCACAAGGGCGCCGGGTTCAGCGACAAAGCAAAAGGCAGTGAACAGGGCCGTCGAGGTGGTTGCGGCCCACAGCGCTGCCGAGCGCAGCGGCATCAGGCAGAAAACGGTGCAGGTGTGCGTGAGACCGAGGCAGAACAGGAGCTGGGATTTCGCCGCAGGATCGCCCAGCGGATAGAGGATCATCCCCCAGGCCATGTAGCCGATCGACAGGAGGATCGCGAGCCGGCCCGTCGTCTGGATATGGCGGCGAATCTCGGCGTCTGTGAAATTCCCGCCGCGCCGGCGGCTCCACTGGATGCCGCGAACGGCAGCCGTCGCAGACAGGCCAAGCGCCGCCACGCTGCAGAGCCAGAAGCCCGCGACCGGACTGAAAATCAAAGAGGTCAGCACCGCGTTGCAGGACAGGACGAGATACAGGAGCGGGACCTGGTGAGTGAATTCGCGGTACTGCGCGCGCAGCAGGTCGCTGTCCTCCGTAAGGAGTTCGAATTGTTTCACCAACTCGGCAAAGGCGCGTCTCAGCAGCAGCACGTCCGGGCATCTCGCTTGTAAGCTTCGGTTTAACCCGTACCAGACGATAGGAAATATGCCCTTTGGCGGATCGATGAAATTCGATCAATCCTGCAGTATCGGCGCCAGAACCGGGTTCGGGATCGCGCTTGTTGCATCAGTCAGTATGCTGAAGGGCGCAAACCCCTTCCATGCAGAAAAATTAAAGGCTTTGCGGGTGTCCAGGCCCGGAACCCGGCCGCTTGAGAGTTCCTCACCGGGGGAAGTGACATTCTTGAAGAGGCGAGGTCTTTGGCTGGACCCCGCACTCCGGCTCAAATGCTGAAGCCCTTATCCGCCCTGTATATTTCGAAATACCCGCCCGAAGGGTCGGCTGCGCGCGGGGCCGCAAGCGGCCTTCGGCCCCGGCGAGCCAGCAGCGCAGAAAATGTCCATCTTCATCAAGCTGGCAAGCGGCTGACAGACCGGTTGCTCGCCCAGTGATCATGGACCTGCTTGTCGAAAGTGGGCGGCCGGTCCATCAGGTACCGGGTCGAAAGCCAGAGGCGCTCGAGATGGCGCTTGATGCCGGCGGGCACATCGTCCTCGTAAGCCATGCAGGCATGGAGGACGTGATAATTGTTGATGAACTGCATCTCGCCCGGCCGCAGGTTCATGTAGGCATTGAACTCTGGCCTGCAGGCCGGCTCGCTGATCAGGTCGAGCGCCTCGATGGCATCGGGCGGCAATCTCGGAGCGTCTGCATGGCGCTGGGATGACTTGATGCAGGGCGGGACAAAGCGGCGGAAGAGGCGTCCGCCGTGTTCCGTGAACATGGTGCGCATGTAGTATGGCCTGCCGCCGCCTGGCTCCTCGCCGCGAAAGTCCCAAGGCAGCGCTTCGAACAACGCCAGCAGCAGGCCGGGGCGGGGCTCCGCGGTTTGATTGTAAATCGTCACGACATTGGCAACGCAGGAAAGCCCCCCGGACTTTGCCGGATGAAGGCACATCAATCCGACAAGGTCCGAGCCGTCAGTATGGTACTCGAGGGCAATCTGGCCAAGCTCGTTGCCCCGCGCCGCCGGGTCCGAGGGCAGCTTTCCCTGGTCGGTTACATCTCCCATCATGTGGCCGTGCTTGTTCTGCGGCCAGGGATCCCCGAGGTGCAGGCCGATGCCCCGGCAGACCCTCGTCATTTCGTCATTGCTGTAGCGATCACGGCCGAGCGTGCCGATCCGGACAAAACCGCGGCCATCGATAAGCTCGCGCTCGATGTCTGCCAGCCTGAGGCTCAGGGAGGGTAAGGGAAAATCGTCCACCCCGATTTCGAGCAGGTCCTCGGACCTGGCCCGCGCAGTCTTCAGGGCCCGGTCCAGCTCCTCCTTTTCCGCATCAGTGAGGACGAGTGTCCACCGGCTTTCGTCTTCGACATCCTTGCGGCGCCAGTTGGCATGGGTATCGAGGGGTTTCAGGATCATGACACCGGCCCATTTGTCCGGAATGGATCACATTGATTGCCGGCCTGCCGTCTGCGGCGGAAAATGCAAGCCTGCCGACGAAGGGTCCGGGGGCCTGGCGCTGTGCCAGGCCCTGGCCCTCAGCCCCCTCTGACCCAAGCAGACCTCCAGCCTGCGCGCTTGATCATCTGCATTCCCTGACTAATGTACCCAGGGGAGGGGAAAAGGCTGCACATGAGCAATCTCTTGAGACAATTGCCTCAGGTGGACGTGCTCCTCGGCGCTGCCAGCCTTTCCGGCCTGTTCGACACCTATTCGCGCGCCGAGGTGACGGGCGCCCTGCGCGCGGCGCTGCAGGACATGCGCACAGGTATCCAGTCCGGCCACCTCAGGGGCCTGCCTGATTTCGGCAGCGAGGCCTTCGCTGCGGTGCTTGCAGTCCGTTTAGAGAGCGGGCGAAAGCCGCACCTCGTTGCGGTCATCAACGCAACCGGCATAATCATCCATACCAATCTCGGGCGCGCCCGCCTCGCGCCGGAAGCGCTTGCAGCCGTGCAGGCGGCCGGAGCGCACCACTCGAACCTCGAGCTTGATCTCGCCACCGGAAAGCGCGGGTCACGCTATGACCATGTCGAACGACTGATCTGCGAACTGACCGGTGCGGGCGCCGCCCTTGTCGTCAACAACTGCGCCGCAGCCGTGCTCCTCAGCCTGATGGCAACGGCGCAGGGACGCAAGGTGATCGCCTCGCGCGGGGAACTCATCGAGATCGGCGGCGGGTTTCGCCTGCCTGATGTCATCGAGCAGAGCGGCGCCATCCTCAAGGAAGTGGGCGCCACCAACAAGACGCGCGCCGCAGACTATGAGCAGGCCATCGACGCCGACACAGCCGTGCTGCTCAAGAGCCATACCAGCAACTACCAGATCACCGGGTTCACGCAGGCGCCGCGGCGCGAAGATCTCGCGGGTCTGGCCCGGGCCAGCGCGACCATCCTGATGGAAGACCTCGGCAGCGGCGTTCTCGTCGACCTGTCTCCCTTTGGGCTGCATGACGAACCGGTCGTGTCCGATGTCCTGAAATCCGGTGTCGATATCGTCATGTTCTCAGGCGACAAGCTTCTCGGCGGTCCTCAGTGCGGGATCATTGCCGGGCGCGCCGACATCATCCTGAGCCTCAAGAAACATCCCCTTTGCCGGGCCTTCCGCATCGACAAGCTTTCACTCGCGGCGCTCGAGGCGACCTTGCGCCTCTACAGGCCTCCGCATGACCCGTTCCGGAGCGTACCGGTGCTGCGCGCGATCGCCGAGCCGGCCAGCGAGGTCGAGGCCCGGTCCGGCCGGCTCGCCGCAGCGCTTGGGGCTGCGGGCATGCAGGACGTGAGATCGTTTCCGAGCAGGGCCTTTGTGGGCGGCGGGTCCCTGCCGCAACAATACCTTGAAAGCCATGCTGTCTGCGCCGCGGCGCCTGGCCTCACGCCCGGCGCCCTGGCTTCAGCCCTGCGCAAGGCCCACCCGCCCGTCATCGGTCTCATCCGGGAGGACCGGTTCCTGATGGATGTCCGTACACTGACGGAAGAGGACCTGCCGGCGATCATTGACGCCTTCAGCCGCCTGGCTTGTCCGTGAAGACGTGCCCGGTGATCGTGATCGGCCATGTCGATCACGGCAAGACGTCGCTCGTGCGCGCGCTCACGGGGACCGACACCGACAGGCTGCCTGAGGAACGTGCCCGCGGCCTGTCGATCACGGCAGGATACGCCTGGCTGCAGTGCGGCGAGGTCATGATCGACCTGATCGATGCGCCCGGCCATGAAAAATTCATCCCCGCCATGGTCGCCGGCGCGTCGGGCGCGGCTTGCGCCCTGCTGGTTGTCTCTGCGGCCGAAGGCGTCAGGGCGCAGACGCTGGAACACCTGGAGGTCGCCTGCGCGCTCGGGATCGGCGACGGCATTGTCGCCGTCACCAAGGCTGACCTTGTGCCCGGGGCCGAGCACGCACGGATTGAAGCGGAACTTCGGGGCACGCTCGCCGCAACAAGGTTCCAGGACGCGCCGGTCATCTTCTGCTCTTCGGTGACCGGTAAAGGGCTGGGCGACCTTCAAGGCGCGTTCACCCGCCTTGCTGCAGGCCCGGTCCGGCCTGTCTCGCCTTCTGCAGCCTTCCTGGCGGTCGACCGTGTCTTTGTTGCAGACGGGCATGGCACGGTCGTGACAGGTACCCTGCTGGGCGCGCCGCTTAAACCGGATGACCCGCTTGTCCTGTCTCCTGCAGGTCAGCCTGCGGTGATCCGGGCGATCCAGGTGCGCGGCCAGGCCGTGCCGGAGGCCCAGCCCGGAGAGCGCACGGCGCTGAACCTGAGGGGCGTGGCTGCAGGCGCGGTCAAAAGGGGTGATGTTGTCCACCTGCGCAATGCGTTTTCTTCCGGGCTGCACTGCGACGTCTTGATAGAGATGTCGGGCCGGGCCAGCCGGCCGATCCGGCATATGGAAGAAATCCGTGTGCTGATCGGAACGGCCCAGGCAACCGGCACCCTCCGCCTCCTCGCCGCAAGGCAGGTTGGCCCCGGTGAAGCGGGTCTGGCGCAGATCCGTTTTGCTGCACCGGTCACGGCCTTTGCCGGGCAGCGGGCGATCCTGCGCAGCCTGTCGCCCGCCGAAATGCTCGGCAGCGCCATCATTCTCGATCCAGCCGCCGCGCCGGTCAAAGCGCGCAAGGACCTGCGCCTCGAAACCCTCAAGGCAGCCTGCCGGGGCCAGCCGCGCCCGATTGCTGCCGCGCTCGCTGCCGAACACCGGGGCGTTGCCAGCCTCAAGGATGTCTGCCGGCTGACGCGCCTGCCCGCCGGCGCTGTCCGCAGCGCGCTGGGCGAGGCGTTCATCGACGTCGACGGCGGCCTGATATCCACGGCCGCCGCCGGTGAGGCCAGGGCGGACTATCTTACAGCCCTTGCGGCCTATCATACGGCGCACAGGCTCAGGTTGTTCGCCCCGCGCGCAGAGGTACACAAGCGGGAGGCCGCGTCCGCACTCACGGGGTTTGTCGAGGCGGAGTTGGAAGGCGCGGGTGAAATCATCGTCTCCCGCGCCGGGGTTGCCCTTGCAGGTCATGATCCGGCCGGCCATCTCTCCCAGCCCCAGGCTGATCGCATGGCAGCGCTCGAACGCCTGCTGAAAACACAGGGGCTCGCGCCTGCCGGGCCTGCCGCCTTCACCCGGGAGCAGGAGGACGCAGACCTCCTTTCGCTCCTCATCCATCACGGGAGGGTCATCCGGCTGAATAACATCTCCCTGAAACAGGAAATCCTGTTGCATGCTGACGCCGTTGCCATGGCGGCGCAGGAACTCAAGGCGGCCTATCCGGGACAGGTTGCCTTCACCACCGGCGAGGCGCGCGCGGCGCTGAACACCAGCCGCAAATACATCGTCCCGCTGCTCGAGCATTTCGATACGGTCGGCCTGACTTTCCGAAGGGCAGACATGCGCCATCTTGGCTGATGTTTGACGCAGCCTGCGCGCTCGCTACTGTGCGCCGATTGCGGAGGCGACTGGAGTCTGGTGGCTTCCCTGGTCTTCAAAACCATGGACACGCCGGCAAGGCGTGTGGTGGGTTCGATTCCCATCCGCCTCCGCCAGCAGGGACACGACGATGAAGGAGCCGACACATGACTGAAGCCATGCCCGCATTTGCCTTAGCTTCGCTCTCGGGGAGCCCGCAAGCCTTCCCGGGGGACGCTCCAAGTCTCGTGGTGTTCGTCAAGGAGGACTGCGAAACCTGCAATACGGCCGCGCCCGTCATCGAAGCGTTCCACAAGGCTTACGGCGACCGGCTGCGCGTTCTCGTGCCGGCCCAGTCCGGCGCTGGCAATGCGGTTTTCAGCGCCCGTCATGCCCTCACCGTCCCGGTCCTTGATGACACAGCTTGCCAGGCGTCGTTCGACTGGGACATTGAAATCGTGCCGTCCGTGTTCTGGCTGGACGCAAGCGGCGCCGTGAAAACGCATTTCGAAGGGTTCGTGCGCGCTGAATGGGAGGGCCTCAACACAGACATTGCCGCAAGTCTCGGCAAGCCTGCCGCCCAGGTCGACTGGGACAGCCTGCCAGCCTGGCGCCCGGGATGCGGCTCGCGCCATCTCTATCCGGAAATTCACGACAAGCTGCGCGCCGCCAGGGATGGCCAGTCCCTGCTTGCCCGCCGCATCGAGATCGCTGCCGCTGATGACGTGATGGAGTTCATGTTCGACCAGGGCTTCTCCGATGGCCTTCCCGTGGTTGCGCCGACACCCGAACGCGTCCTGAAGATGCTTGAGGGGACGCACCGTTCGCCGCAGGATCTCATCGCCGTCGTTCCGCCCAACATGGGAGAGGCGACGACGGAGAAGGTCGCGATCAATGCCGTCATGGCAGGCTGCAAGCCGGAATACATGCCCGTCGTCATCGCCGCACTGGAAGCGGTATGTACTGACGCATTCAACATCCACGGTGTGACAGCCACAACGATGGGGGCTGCGCCGGTGATCGTCGTCAACGGGCCCATCCGGGACAGGATCGGTATGAACAAGGGGCTTGGCGCGCTCGGCTCGGGCAACCGCGCAAACGCCACGATCGGGCGGGCGCTTCGCCTTATCGTTGCCAATGTCGGCGGCGGAAAGCCGGGCGGTGTGGAGCGCTCGACGCTTGGCAACCCGATGAAATACACGATGTGCTTTGCCGAAAACGAGGAGCGCTCCCCTTGGCCGCCGCTACATGTCGAGCGCGGCTTCAACAAGGAAGATTCGGTGGTCACCGTCTTTGCCATGACCGGGGGCCCCGTCCATATCGTCGACCAGGAATCGCGCGCGCCGCAACAGGTCGCCGGCTCGATCGGCTTCGGGCTGGAAGGGGTCTTCCTGCCCAAGCTGAGGAACCTCGCGATTGACGCACTGCTCGTGGTCTGCCCCGAACATGTCGATACGCTGATGAGTGAAGGCCCCTACACCAAGGCGCAGCTGCGCAGCAGGATCCAGGAAGTTACCCGCCGCCCGCTCAGCGAGATGGTCGCCAGCGATACCTCCGGCGCCGGCATTCCGCATGCAGTGGCCGGCAAGATGGGTGCTGAGAAGCTGAAGGGCGAAGTGCCGAAATTCGCCGGTGACGAATACATTCATATTGTCGTCGCCGGTTCCGACGCGGGCAAGTTCAGCTCTGCCTTCCACGGGTGGGCAACCGGCGACATTGGGTCCCGGTCCGTATCTCGCAAGATTGATTTGGGCTGGAGAGTTGGCCCCGAACCGTTATGATGGCGGAAACGAGCGCAGGAGAAGGACGCAAGATGACGATAATCCTCGACCCCACGGATGAGCGAAAGCCCGTCATGCGCCAGGTTGCAGCCCGGTCCGGGATACTGGCCGGTGCGGTTGGCCTGCTCGACATCCGCAAGCCGCGCGGCAATGTCCTGCTCGACGAGCTTGAGCGCCAGCTCATCTCCGCCGCGCCCGGCATCACCGTGAAGCGCTTCTCGAAGCCCACCTTCACGAAGCCTTGCCCCGATGACCTGCGCCGGGACATCGCGTCCCAGGTGGATTACCTGGTTGAGGCACTCGCCGATTGAGGTTCCTGTACGACGTGCAGTCTGCACGACACAGTCTGGTTTGAAATCCAGGGAATCCCATCCGTCTCGATCGCCTCGTCCGAGTTCGCTGAAGCGGCCGATTTCCAGAGGACGGCGCTCGGCATGCCGGGCGCAAGATACATCCTCGTCCCGCATCCGATCCAGGATGCCACGGATGATGAAATGCGGGCCAAGGCGAAGACGGCATTGTCTGGGGTCCTCGACGCTCTGACGCGCTGAACAGGCCGTCCCCCCCGGTTGGTCACCGGGGGGCGGACGGGCGCCTTCAGTTACCGGCCCCTTGCATCGGCAAGGCTAGCCATTAGGCAGGCGCATGGCCCATAAACTGGAACACCTCCGGGATCTCCTCTCGCATTGCTTCGACGATATCATCGACGTCCGCTCGCCCGGCGAATTCGCCGACGACCGCCTCCCGGGGGCGATCAACCTTCCTGTGCTCGATGACGAGGAGCGCGCCCGGGTCGGTACGATCTACAAGCAGGAAAGCGCCTTCCGCGCGCGCAAGGTCGGCGGGGCGCTCGTAGCCAGACGGGCGGGGGAAAACATCGAGAGGCATTTGCTCGACAAGCCGGGAAGCTACCGGCCGCTCGTCTACTGCTGGCGCGGCGGGATGCGGTCAGGCGCCTTTGCCACCATCCTGCGCCAGATCGGTTGGCGCGCCGAGACGCTGGACGGAGGCTACAAGTCCTTCCGCCGGGCGGTTGTGGACCTGCTTTATTCGCCGCCTTCGACCTGCGCCTCTCTGGCGCCGCGGCTGGTCGTGCTCGATGGCAATACCGGAACGGGCAAGACGCAGCTCCTGCACCGGATGGCGGCCAGGGGGGGCCAGGTCCTCGACCTTGAAGGTCTCGCCCGCCACCGCGGATCCCTTTTCGGGGCGCTGGGGCCGCACCAGCCATCGCAGAAGTCCTTCGACACCGCGGTCGCTGTGCAGCTCGTGGGCTTCGACCCCGCCCGCCCTGTAATCGTGGAGGCAGAATCGAGCCGTATCGGCCGGCTCAGCCTGCCGGCCTCTCTCTGGTCGCTCATGCGGCGCGCCCCGCGGATCCGGGTCGAGGCAGGGCTTGCCGAGCGCGGCGCCTATCTTGCGCAGGCCTATGCCGACATCGCTTCCGACCCTGTCCGGCTGGCCCGGACGATAGACCTCCTGCGGCCCTACCACGCCGCAGAGCGCGTGGTAGCCTGGCAGGCGCTCGCCGGAGCGGGCCGGACCGAGGACCTGGCGCGTGAACTCATGGCCCAACATTACGATCCTAAATACGCCCGCCAGCGCGCACGCGACACGCAGCGCGAGCTCGGCGAGGTCAGGTTGTCCGGGTTCGGCGCGGCGGACCTGGAGGACGCCTGCGCCGGGATCATGCACCTGGCGGAGCAATGCCCGGCTATGGCGGGCTGAATGTGATGGCCGGCGAGCCCTCGTTGATCTCGCCGATGACGAAGGCCGGCTCGCCGGCAGCTTCGAAGGCCAGGAGGACGCCGGGCAGCATATCTGGCGAGACTGCCGCAAGCAGGCCGCCGGCCGTCTGCGGATCGTGAACGAGGTCGCTCAGCGCGCTGGCGGGACGCGTGATCCTCGCGTCGAGGCTCGCATTTGCCCGCCACAGGGACGAGCGGACGCCGGCGCCGGCAAGCCCTTCTGCGCCCGGCAGGACCGGCACGGCGGCGAGCAATACCCGCGCTGATAAGCCAGACGATTCCAGCATGTTCATGAGGTGTCCTGCGAGGCCAAATCCCGTCACATCCGTCATGGCATGGGCGACCGGGGCAAGGATGCGGGACGCGGCGGCCAGCGGCCGCTGCATGCTTGAAAGCGCTTCCTGAAGGTCGTCGCCGCGCGCAAGTCCGCGCATCCCGCCGGCGAGCAGGACGCCGGTCCCGATCGCTTTGGTCAGGAGGATGAGGTCGCCCGGCCGCGCGCCGGACAGGGCGGTCGCAGGCCCGCCAAGCAGGCCCGTGACCGTCAGCCCGATCGTCAGTTCACGTCCCATACTCGTGTGACCGCCTACGAGGTCCGCGCCTGCCTCGCCGAGAACGCCGCGTACCGCCGAGACGGTTTCAGACACCGTCGCGGCCTGCATCGCTTCGCTCATGCGCGGGATGATCAGCGACAGCAGCGCCGATTGCGGAATTGCGCCCATCGCCCAGATGTCGCCGAGCGCGTGGATCGCTGCGATGCGCGCCAGGAGGTAGGGGTCCTCCACGAACGCGCGCAGGTGGTCCGTGCTGATGACCTGAAGACGCCCTCCGGTTTGCAGGATCGCGGCATCGTCACCGATCAGGACGTTGGTTTCGAGGGGGCGCACCCTGCCTGAAAGGCCGGCGGCAAGACTGGCGCGGCCTACCTTTGAACCGCACCCGCCGCAGAGAGGCTCGCCCGGGTCTGCGGCCCCGTCGCCGAGAGCCCGGCGCAGCGGGCCGCCGGGAGGCGTCGCCCGGGGCAGGTCGCTGAGGCTTTTCATGAAGGCCGTATCGATATGATCCTTCACCTTCCAGACCCTGGGCCCGGACAGGGTCATGGAATGCCTCTGGCCAACCGCTGTCTTCGCTCCCGCCGAGACCAGCTTGAGATAGTCAGCCTGCGGATGATATGGCCTGAGGCTGTGTCCGCTGAGCGCAGCCTTGAGGTTGTCGAACAGGACCGGCGCCTCGCGCACGGCGAACACGCCCGCTTTCGGGCGCGGCGCATGGGTGAGATGCGCGCAGTCCCCGGCGGCGAAGATGTCCGGATCACTCAGAGTGCGCAGGTCCGGCCCGACATTGATGAAGCCGCCCGTGTGCGCCAGCCCGGTCTCGCCCAGCCAGGCATAAGGGCGCGCGCCGGCGGCGCTGACAATGAAATCCGCCAGCAGCGACCGGCCGTCTGCGAGGTCGATCCGGTCTGCGTGGATCCGCGCCGGCCTTGCATCTTTCAGGACAGCGACATTGTAGCGGGACAAGGCACGGCCGAGGACCTTGCGGGCCTGTTTGCCGGTGTCCCCAAGTATGTCGCTGCGCGCTTCCAGCAACGTGACCGAGGCCCCCGCGTGGCCCGCGCCTGCCAGCCGGTGCGCCATTGCGAGCGCAAGTTCAACGCCCGCGACCCCGCCGCCGATCACGATGCAGGCTGCGCGCGCATCGCGGGATGCGGCCTTACCGAGGAAGGCGTGCCAGGCGCCCGCAAAAGGGCCGAGCGGCTTGACCGAATGTGCATGGGCGGCAAAGCCTTCGACGTCCGGCAGGTCTGCTGTCGCGCCAATATCTATTGAAGCGATGTCGTAGCGCACCGGCGCGCGCGCAGAGAGGTGAACGAGCTTTGCCTGCCTGTCGATGCCGCAGGCGGCATCGAATATGATCCGTGCACCTGCAAAACGCGCAAGCCTGACCAGATCGATCTCAAGGTCGCCGCGTGCATAATGGCCGGCGATATGACCGGGAAGCATCCCGGTATAGGGGCTGGTGGCTGCCGGGTTGATCAGAGTGAGACGCGTTCCCGTCAGCGGGTCCATGCCCCATTTGCGCAGCACGAGGGCATGGGTATGCCCGCCGCCGATCAGGACAAGGTCTCTCGTAAGGGGCCAGTCAGCATGCATGCCGGATCAATACCCTTTCCCGGATAGATGCCTGACATCTAGGGGAGGCGCGCGCTGCGCGCCAGCAAACTGCTCAGCCACCGGAGCGCTATAGACCCTGGCCTCTGCGCCTGGAATGTGGAGCGAGGCGTTCAGGTTTCGTAGCGCCTTGTAGACGTTCCGGGGCTCGCCCTCAAGCTTCTCACGGACCCTCCGAACGGCGGGGACCAGAGTTTCATGCTGGGCACTGGCCTGAGGATGTGGGGCCAGCACTCCCGGAGGTTGAATTTATATGCTTACGGTTCTGGCCCGGAAGCGACACTTTACAGGATTGGCTGCAAAAAGTGCCATCTTGTAAATGAGAGTGAGTTGCAATTAATCTGCAGGCCTGCTAGCGGCGAATGAGAAACATTCGCAACTCAGGACCTGCCCCCATGCTTACCTGCAAACCCCCGCACCTGCGCACCGGCCGCCGGCCTGGCACGACGCTCATGGGCTGTGCGGCGACCCTGGGACTTGGTCTTGCCGGCGGCCTGCAGGCGCAGGCCGATGAGGCACCGGACGGGCTGAAGCGGCAGGATACCGTCTACGTCTACGGGACCCGGACGGGATATACGGAGGATTCCACGCGCAGCGCGACAAAGACCGACACCCCGATTGTCGAGATCCCGCAAGCGATGACAGTCATCACGGGCGACCTCATGCGCGACCAGGCGATGACGGGGGTTGGCGATGCCTTGAGGTTCGTTCCGGGCGTTACCGTTGCGCAGGGAGAAGGCCACCGCGATGCGCCGGTCCTTCGCGGCAACACCACCACCGCAGACTTCTTCGTCGACGGCGTGCGCGATGACCTCCAGTATTACCGTGACGTCTACAATACTGACCGGATCGAAGTCCTGAAAGGGGCGTCCGGCCTCGTCTTCGGCCGCGGAACCGGCGGCGGCGTGATCAACCGGGTCACCAAGCAGGCGGACGGAGAACGTGTGCGCGGTGCAGCCCTCGGCCTCGGCTCGTTTGGATATGCACGGGCAAGCGCTGATATCGGCGATACTCTGGCCTCCGGCATCGATGGCCGCCTGAACGTGCTCTACGAGCAGGCAGACAGCTACCGTGAAGCCGTCTCCGGGGAGCGCTACGCGATTGCCCCGTCGGTTGCATTCCGTCCGGGTAACCGGACGTCCATCCGTCTGTCTACGGAGCATTTCGTGGATGAGCGTGTGACGGATCGCGGCGTGCCGTCGATCAACGGCCTGCCTTTCGGCGCCTCCGAGAAGGCCTTCTACGGAAATCCTGACCTCAGCCAGAGCGAAGTCACCGTCAACGCGGTGACCGGCGTCCTGGAGCACGAGATTTCCAGCTCCCTCACGCTGCGCGCGTCCCTTCTCTATGGAGACTATGACAAGTTCTACCAGAACATCTTTGCCGCCAGCGCCGTCAACGCAGCGGCCGGCACCGTGGAGCTTGCGGCCTATAACTCGCTGACGGTGCGCGAGAACCTGATCAGCCAGGCAGACCTTGTCTGGAAGGGTTCGTTCGGCGGCTTCGAGCATACCCTGCTCGCCGGTATCGAGGCCGGCCGGCAGGTCAGCGACAATCTGCGCATCGAGGGCCAGTTCCCGGCTGCGGGCGGGCTGGAACGCCTGACAGTCTCCCTCCCGGACCGGGGGCGAAACGCTGACGCGGTGTTCGGCCGTGTGTCACGCGACAATGCCAACGATCTCGACCTTTTTGCCGCCTACGTCCAGGATCAGGTCAAGCTGACCGAGCAGGTCCAGGTGATTGCAGGCGTGCGCTTTGACCGGTTTGATTTGGAGTTTGACAACCGGATCGGCGGCCATGCTGCCCGGACAGATGAATTCATCTCGCCGCGTCTCGGCGTCGTGTTCGAGCCTGTCGAAGACCTCGCATTCTATGCAAGCTGGGCGCAGTCATACCTTCCCCAGTCGGGCGAACAATTCGGAAACCTGACGCCGGCCCTAGCCGATCTTGAACCCGAGGAATTTGAAAACTCGGAAGTCGGCGTCAAATGGCAGCCCTCGGACGAACTGCTTCTCACGGCGGCGCTGTTCCGCCTTGACCGCACCAACACACTGGCGCCCGGCCCCGTTGCGGGCGTGGCGGTGCTGACCGGTGGCCAGCGCAGCGAAGGCCTGGAACTGGCCCTGCAGGGCGAAATCCTTGAAGGCTGGGATGTGGCCGCAGCTTATGCCTGGCAAACTGCCGAGATCACCCAGACCACCAGCGCTGCGCCGGCCGGACGCGCCGCTGCGCTGGTTCCCGAGCACAGTGCCAGCATCTGGAACAAGGTTCGCGCCACCGGGCGGCTCGATCTCGGGCTCGGCCTCGTCTGGCAGGACGACCGGTTTGCGACGGTGTCCAACGCGGTTGTCCTGCCATCGTTCACCCGTGTTGATGCGGCGGTATATTACCAGCTCACGGACGATCTCAGCGTGCAGCTGAACATCGAGAACCTGACCGGCGAGACCTACGCCGTCAATTCGCACAACGACAACAACATCACGCTGTCGGCCCCGCTGACAGCCAAGGTAACGCTGGGCGCACGCTTCTGAACTGCCTCGACCGGGCAAGACTTTCAAACGGCGCGGATGCTGGTCCGGGCCGCCTCCGGCTCGCCAGCCTGGAAGGCGTTGTCAGGCGGGACGGCGCTGGTCGGCGGCGGGGCATTCAGCGCCGTATTCCGGCACAAGGACACCGAGCATGCGCAGGGCTTCAGACGTGTCATGGCGGCGCGCCGCTTCGATCAGGGCGTTGACGTGCTTGTCGAGCAATTCGCCGGCCGGCGCCTGGCTCGTTACACGGTTGACCCCTTCAATCGCGGTGGGCTCCAGCGCCTCATGGTCGTAGGTAAGCACCTCGTGGCGCTTCTCGCCCTTGCGCATGCCCATGGTGATGATCTCGATGTCTACGCCTGGAACCTTGCCCTTAAGGCGTATCATCGTTTCGGCAAGCTGGCGGATCGCGATCGGCTCGCCCATGTCGAGCACGAAAAGCTCCGCATGCTGTTGTTTCTGCTGGAGTGCGGCCGCCTGGAGGACAAGCGAGGTTGCTTCCTCGATGGTCATGAAGTAACGGGTGGCGTCCGGGTCGGTCAGCGTAACCGGCCCCCCGGCAGCAATCTGGCGTTCGAACAGCGGCACGACCGAACCCGACGAGCCGAGCACGTTGCCGAAGCGCACCATAGCGCCGGCCATGCGCGCTTCGGAAATGATCCGGCTGACGGAGAGTTCCGCAAGGCGCTTGGTCGCGCCCATGACATTGTCCGGCGCAACGGCCTTGTCGGTCGAGATGAAAACGAAGTGGCTGGCGCCCGAAGCGGCAGCTGCGCGCGCAACGGCCACGGCGCCGCCGACATTCGTGAGGATAGCCTCGCAGATGTTCTCTTCCATCAGCGGCACATGTTTCAGTGCAGCGGCATGGATGACGATCTTGGGTTTGGATTGGCCGAATATCGCGGAAAGGCGCGCAGTATCGCGCACGTCCCCGAGGTGTGAGGCGAGGGGAAGACCCGGATGCAGCGCGCGCAGGTGATGGTCGATCTGGTAGAGATTGAACTCGGACGATTCAACGATCGCAAGAGAGGCCGGCGACTGACGCGCAACCTGGCGGGCAAGTTCGGAACCGATCGTGCCTCCGCCGCCCGTGACGAGCACATCGGCGCCGGAAAGCAGTTCCCATACCGGCTGCAGATCGAGCTCGCGTTCAGGGCGGGCGAGCAGGTCAGCGGCGCGGACAGGCTCGAGGGTCTGAGCCGCCGCGTCGCGGCCCAGCGCCATGATGTGCGCACCGTGCGTGGATGCAGTCTCGAGGATCCTGCCCATCGTCCTGCGTTCGCGCGCAGGACCGGTAACCGCGATCCACGGGGTATTCCCATAGCGCAGCGCCAGCACGTCGATGACATTGCCCAGGTCCCGGAGGCTGCCCATGATCGGTATTCCCCGCACGGCGCGGCCCGGTTCGTTGCCATTCACGTCGATCAGGCCAAGGACGCGGAGGTTTGTTCCGCCTACGGAGGATTCCAGGCGGCGAAGCACGTCGATCCAGCTTTCCGGGTCGCCGACGAGGAGCACGGACTGGCTCTGGCGCGGGATACGCTGGAAAATCTGGAACGGCGCGTTGGTCGACCGGTACCGGGCAAGCATGCGGCCGGCGAAGGCGGCCGCCGTCCAGAGGGCGGTGGCAACCAGCAATGCAGGCAACGGATCAATCAGGCGGCCATTCAGCGTGACGAGGACCGGCAGGTAGAAGAATACCGCGAGCGCGATACCCTGGATGAGACGCACGGCGTCCGGCGCGCCCATGTGGCGCCAGACCTGGCGATGCACGCCGCCTATGACGAAGCCGGCAGCAGCCGCCAGCATGAAGCTGGTGGTCGCAAGGGTCCAGGCCTTGGCCGGGAAAGCAGAAACTTCCGGGTCGGAATAGACCATCGCGAGATGCGCAAGCGTCATCGCGAGGCCAGCCATGGCCACGTCGAAGGAAAGCGTGAGAGCCATTGCGCGCCGGGCAGCGTCTTCGGATTTCACAGCCTCTACTCCCCTCACACTGAATCGCCGGAACGATCTCGTCGCTTAGTGCCATTGATCGGGGCGGGCGGGAACCCCGTTGTCATTGCCGAAGTGTAATCCATAGCGGGAAATCGCCTGCGTGTCCGGGCGTTACACTATGGTGACAATTCTTTGATCCGTTTGCCTCCTCCCGCGCGCGTCAGAGGCCCCCGGGAAGGCGTGTGGTGGGCCCGGCAGGATTTGAACCTGCGACCAGACCGTTATGAGCGGTCCGCTCTAACCAACTGAGCTACAGGCCCTCCTGTGAAGGTCGTTTAGGCGCCGCGGGTGCGCCTTGCAACGGCCTTGTTCGGTGCAGAAGACAGGCGTACCGAATAGAGCACAGTACAACGGAGACAACCATGAACCGCCCCTCACTGGCCCTTTTTGCCTTGTTGCTTGCCGGCGCGCCCGGCGCCTGCGCCCAGCTTCCCTTCGCGTCCGCCGCGGCGCCCCTGCTTGCGAGCCCCGCTGCCATGACAGTCCACCCCAACTCGATCCAGCCTGAAACGACCCTTCAGATCAATGCCGAGTCCCGCATCAACAAGGCGCCGGACAGTGCCGACATCACCGCCGGCGTCACCGAAGAACGCGCGACTGCCAGCGACGCCATGACCGCGCAGGCGGCAGCGATGAACGGCGTGTTTTCAGCGCTCGAGAAAGCAGGCATTGCCAGGAAGGACATGCAGACTTCCGGTCTCAGCCTTTATCCCCGCTACGATTATGTCGAAGTCCCGCAGCGCGATGGCAGCGTGAGCGGCGAGCAGAAACTCGGGGGCTACGTGGCCACCAACAATATCACCGCCCGCGTTCGCAACCTCGACACGCTCGGCGCCACGATCGACAGCCTGGTGAAGGCGGGCAGCAACACGTTCTCAGGCGTCTCCTTCGCCATCGAGGATGACAGGCAGATCAGGAACGAGGCCCGCGCGCAGGCGATGAAAGAGGCGATCGCGAAGGCCGAGCTCTATGCCAGGGCGTCGGGCCTGAATGTCGCGCGGATCGTGTCGATCAGCGAAGGCTACGAGTATTCGCCGCAGCCGGTAATGATGCAGCGCGCCGAGATGGCCATGGACGCAGGGGCGCCAACGCCCGTTGCTGCCGGCGAAGTGGGCGTCACGGCCAGCGTCAGCGTGCTGTTCGAGCTTGTGAAGTAAGGCCTAGAGGTAACCTTCCGCCAGAAGGTCCTTCATGTCGACGAGGCCGAGCGGTTTGCCGGTCTCGTCGATCACGAAGGCGTTCGAGATCCGGTTTTCGCTGAGCTGCTTGATCGCGGCCTGCATGCGCTCTTCCGGATCTATCGTGCGCGGGGTTTTCGTCATCACGTCGAGGGCCGCCGCGCCGGTCTTGCCCGCCATCATCGCGCGGCGCAGGTCTCCGTCCGTGACCATTCCGATCAGCGCGCCGGATGAATCGATGACGCCCACACAGCCCTTGCGGCCTTCGGAGACGGCGTAGACGACCGCTTCGAAATTCGCCTCGGCGCTGATCAAAGGCAGCTGTTCCTTCTGATCACGGACATAATCGCCGGCGGTCTGGAGCGAGCGGCCGAGCTTGCCGCCGGGATGGCGGAAGCCGAACTCTTCCCGCGAGAAACCGCGCCGGGCCATCAGCACGATGGTCAGCGCGTCACCGAGGGCGAGCGCCATGGTTGTGGAGGACGTCGGCGCAAGTCCGTTCGGGCAGGCTTCAGTGACGACCGGGAGTTCCAGCAGGATGTCCGCGAAGCGTCCAAGGGTCGAGTCGGAGGCGCGCGTCATCGCGATGACCGGAATCTCGTTGCTTTTGCAGTAGCGCAGCAGGTCGACCATTTCGCGGCTTTCGCCGGAATACGAAATCGCGATCAGCACCGAGCCCGGGATAAGCATGCCCAGGTCGCCGTGGCTGGCTTCGGTCGGATGGATAAAGAAGGCGGGTGTGCCGGTCGAGGCAAGGCTGGCGGCGATCTTCTGGCCGATATGGCCGGACTTGCCGACGCCCGCGACGACCACGTGGCGGTCGGTCGACAGGATCCGCTCCACCGCCTCAATGAGCGGGTTGCCGAGCGAGGCCTCAAGTTTTTCGAGCGCATCGCGTTCGATGCGGATGACGCTGCGGGCAAGGGTCAGGTCTGAATTTGCACTCACGTTTCAACAGCTCCCGGGCCAGTCAGGACAGCGAGCGGCGTTGTGCGGCAGCCCGGGGGCTTCGGCAAGTCCCCGGCGGCGGCGGGAGGTCAGCGGCCAGTCTGCCGGCGGGTGTAATCGGCGACCCTTGCGGCGTTGGCGGCCCGCTCCTTCTGGCGCGCTAGGTACTCGGAGACCGGTATTCCGGCTGCCCTGGCGGCATTGGCCGTCTGTCGGGCTTGGTAGTCGCTGACCGAGAAACTGGCGCCGGGGGCGGGCAGGGCCGGCGACGGCTGGACCGAGGCCAGGTCTTCTGCGGCGTCACCTTCGACGATGATCATGTCTTCGGTAACGGCTGCTTCCGCGGCCACTGCAAGCGCCAGGTTGAAGGGCTCAGCCTTGTAGGAACTGAACGGCTGACCATTCAGCATGGGCTCTGCGGCGCCGTTCGGGTTGACCGGTGCCCTGACCGAGGCAAACACGGTCGTGCCGCGCAGCTGCGGCGAGGCAGGGTCCGCCGGCCCGCCGAGCGAAGCGAAAGCGGCTTCAACGAGGTCTTCGACATGCGCGTTACGCGACTTGGCGGTCGCGCCGCCGAGCATGACGGCAATGACCCGGTGGCCACCGCGTTCGGCCGACGTCATCAGGTTGAAGCCGGAAGCGCGGGTGTAGCCGGTCTTGATCCCGTCGACCCCGTCGACATCGTCAATAAGGTCGTTATGGTTCCTGTAGACCATGCGGCCCCAGGAAAACTTCTTGTTCTCGAAGTAATGATAATACTGGCCGTGCTGCTCCATCAGCGCATCGGCGAGTAGCGCCAGGTCATAGGCGGTCGAAACCTGCGCCGTGTTCGGCAGGCCGGACGCGTTCTTGAACGTGGTGTTGTTGAGGCCGAGATCACGGGCCTTGTCGGTCATCGTGACCGCAAACTTCCTTTCCGTGCCGCCCAGGTGTTCTGCAACGACGACGGCCACGTCATTTGCCGACTTTGTCACCAGCGCGAGGATGGCGTCCTCGACCCTGATCTTCGATCCGGCTTTCAGCTTGAGGTTCGATGGCGGCTGGGCTGCGGCGTTCCTCGATACCGTCATCTTGTCGGTGAGGCTGACCTCGCCGGCATCGATCGCGTCAAACAGGAGGTAGAGCGTCATCACTTTCGTCAGGGAAGCAGGATAGCGCGCATCATCGGCGTTGCGGGAATGCAGGATTTCGTTGGTGCCGGCGTCCATGACGAGCGCAGCATACTTTTCGGCCATCGCGGTCTGCGCGCAAAGAACGGAGGTTGACCCTACGGCGACCGTCAGTGCCGCGGCACGGGCCAGGGAAAGGTTGAACAGCGCCATGAACGGCAACCTCCAAATAGGCAAAATCCCGGACGGGCCGAGCAAACACTAGAATCGGACAAACCAGTTGACCACACCTTAACGCAGCCTGTCCGCTGACAGTTTTGTAATCGGCCCTCAGAGCATGCAATTCCGACGCCACATGATTAATGTTGCGGCGCACAATATTTATTGCATCTGCGAGGTATGTGTGCCATTGAAGTAAAAGCTTACACAAAGAAGGATTCCCCTCATGGCCAAGACCACCGCATCCTCCGCCCGCGCAAAAGCGGAAACCCGACCCAACACCGCGACCACCAAGCAGATCGAAGCTGGCATGGACGAGGTCACGAATTTCGCAGGTAAATTCACCAGCATGGCAGATGGCGGCGTGAAGGCGATGACCGACAGCGCAGTTGCCTCGACCGAAGTGCTCCGCGAGATCGGTACCCGCAACATGACCTTCGTGACCCAGGCAATGGAGCAGAGCGTCGAACTCGGCCAGACGCTCGCCAACATCCGCGACCCGCGCGAGATGTACGAACTTCAGTCTGCTTTCGCCAAATCGATGTTCTCGGCCTGCACGACCGAACTCACGGCCCAGACAGAGCTTTGCGTCAATGCATGGCGCAATGCTGCGAAGCCCTACATGGGCGCTTTTGCGAAGTAATAGCGGCTGCGCCCCGGGTCTGCGCGCCCGGGCCGGACGCTAGACTACCCGGGTAGAGTTTCAGGGCTGGGCCTTCTTGGTCCAGCCCTTTTCGTTTCGCCGGGACCGCTGCGCCGCTTGCGACTCGTCTACCTTGGCGGCACAATGACAACTGGCAACGCGGGCGGGAGCCAGGCGATGACGATTCGCGACCGGCAAGGGGTGGAACTGAGAGGGGCTTCGCCCCGCGCAGCGGAGCTGTTCGACCTGGCAGTCGGCAGGTTCGCACACTTTCGCGGTGATCCGCTGGAGCCCCTGCGCGAGGCGCTGGCCGATTCGCCGGGCTTCTCGATGGCCCTGGTCGCCAAGGCCTGGATCTATGCAATGTCCACGGAGCCGCAGGCGACAGCGCTCGCGCGCCGTATGGTCGAAGACCTTGCAGACATGCCCAGGGGTCCCCGCGAGAACAGCCATCTGGGAGCCCTGCAGAGCGCGTCTCTGACTGAATGGACACTCGCCGCGCGGGCGCTCGACCTTCACAACGCGGCCTACCCCTGCGACCTGATCGGCCTGCTGGCAGGCCATCAGGTGGACTTCCTGACGGCCAATGCGCGTAATCTACGCGACCGGATCGCACGGGCACTGCCGGCCTGGGAGGGTGTGCCGGGGCGCTCTCACCTGCTCGGCATGCTGGCGTTCGGTCTTGAAGAAATGGGGGATTACCACCGCGCCGAGGCTGCAGGGATGAAAGCGCTGGAGGCCGACCCCGACGACAGCTGGGCGCACCATGCCGTGGCGCACGTGATGGAAATGCAAGGCCGGGCGGCAGAAGGGCGCGACTTCATCTGCAAGCGGCGGGCGCACTGGGCCCAGCCGGACAATTTCCTGAAGGTGCACAACTGGTGGCACCTGGCACTTTGCTACCTGGAGCTCGGTGAACCGGACGCGGCCCTCGCGCTGTACGACGAGGAGGTGCGCGGCGAGACGAGTACGGTCGCGCAAAACCTTGTGGACGCCTCGGCGCTGCTCTGGCGCCTGCACGTCCTGAACATTGACGTCGGCGACCGGTGGGACGAGCTGGCCGACACCTGGACGCACCACGCCGACGGGAAATGCTATCCCTTCAACGATGTGCATGCCGCGCTCGCCTATATTGGCGCGGGGCGGCGCAGCGAGGCGACCGACCTGCTGAAGATCGCGCGGGCCGCAAGTGAGCGCAGCGAGATGAACCGCTGGATGCGCGATACCGGAGCGCCGATCATCGACGGGCTTCTGCTGTTCGACAGCGGAGATTTCGAGGCGGCCATTGATCCCTTGCTGTGGGCGCGCCAGATAGCCGGAACGTTCGGCGGCAGCCATGTGCAGCGCGACGTGATCGACTGGACGCTTGCCGAAGCTGCAATCCGGGGCAAGGCTGCACCGCTCGCCCGGGCCCTCGTCCTCGAGCGGCTTGCACTGCGTCCGGAAAGCCGCGTCAACATTGCCTTCGCCCGCCGCGCCGGAATACGCGCCAACTGACTGGAACAGGATTACCCCCATGCCGGATTTCATCAATTTCAAGACGCTGACGCGCCCTGGCAGTCCAAACACTGCGTTGCTTGCGCCGCCGGGATTTGCTGCATCTGCCGAACCGGACGGCGCCGCGCCGGTTTATGACACGCCGCACGGCGAACTCTACATGCGGGCACTTCGCCTCGTCGGCGACCGGCGGGAATGGCAGCTCGGCGAGCAGGACGCCGCCTCGATGCGGCTGAATTTCGTCGCCACCTCCGCGCTGATGCGGTTCAAGGATGATGTGGATGTCGTGGTCCTGCCGGTCGCAGGCCAGCCCGGCAAATCGACCTTCGCCGCTTACTCAAGGTCACGCGTCGGGTTTTCGGATCTCGGTGCAAACCGCAAGCGTCTCGATGCCTTGTCCGCCGCGTTAATGGCGCCCTGAAAGCAGGCAATGCTGTAATCAGGCGCCAAATGCATCTTCAATCTCGTGCAGGAAAGTATATCTTGTCACCCATGAACAGTTCTTTTGACCCGGCACGTATGGCGGGCCCGCGGGCGCCGGGGGGGGCGGGCGGCGGGATGCCCGGTGATGACGGCGGCACGCGGTTCGACCTTGCGACCGAAACCCGCATCAGGACAAAGAAGCCCTCGCTTTACCGGGTCCTGCTGCTCAATGACGATTACACGCCGATGGAGTTCGTCGTGTTCGTACTTGAGCGATTCTTCAACCGCTCGCGCGAACAGGCGACCCGGATCATGCTGCATGTGCATCAAAAGGGCGTTGGGCTGTGCGGGGTCTATACATACGAGGTTGCCGAGACCAAGGTGGCCCAGGTCCTCGACCTTGCCCGGCGTCACGAACATCCCCTCCAGTGCGTCATGGAGAAAGAAGACTAGACTGCCCATATATGCTTCATCTCTTCCTAGAAACACGACCCTCGAAAAGGCTCACACCTTGCCCCGTCTTTCCCAACCCCTCGAAACCGCTCTTGAAAAAGCGCTCTCGCTCGCTTCCGAACGCGACCATGAGTACGCCACACTCGAGCACCTGCTTCTGGCCCTCACCGAGGATGAGCACGCGCGCGATGTGATGGGCGCCTGCAAGGTCAGCATCGATGAGCTTCGCACTGACCTGACGCGCTACATCGATGAGGAACTGTCGAGCCTTGTCGTGGACGGCAGCGACGGACGCGTGCAGCCGACGGCCGCGTTCCAGCGTGTCGTGCAACGCGCGATCCTGCATGTCGAAAGCTCGGGCCGCGAAGAGGTGACCGGCGCCAACGTACTCGTCTCGATCTTCTCCGAGCGCGAAAGCCATGCCGCCTATTTCCTGCAGGAGCAGGACATGACCCGGTATGACGCGGTCAATTACATCTCGCACGGCGTGGCGAAGCAGCCCGGCATGTCGCGCCCCTCCACCCCGCGCGGCGCCGAAGCCTCCGAGGAAGAGCCCGTGAAGCAGGGACATGAAGCGCTCGACACCTATTGCGTGAACCTCAACGCCCGCGCCCGCGCCGGCAAGATCGACCCGCTGATCGGGCGTGACATGGAGGTGAACCGCTGCATCGAGGTCCTGTGCCGCCGCAACAAGAACAACCCGATCCTCGTCGGCGACCCCGGCGTCGGCAAGACGGCGATTGCCGAAGGCCTCGCCAAGCGGATCGTCGACGGCGAAGCGCCCGAAATCCTCGATGACGCCGTGATCTGGTCGCTCGACATGGGCGCGCTGCTCGCCGGCACGCGCTATCGCGGCGATTTCGAGGAGCGCCTCAAGTCGGTGATGAAGGAACTCGAGCAGCAGGAAAAAGCGATCCTGTTCATCGACGAGATCCACACGATCATCGGCGCCGGCGCCACGTCCGGCGGCGCGATGGACGCATCCAACCTGCTGAAGCCGGCGCTCCAGTCCGGCGGCCTGCGCTGCATGGGCTCGACCACCTTCAAGGAATACAAGCAGCACTTCGAGAAGGACCGCGCGCTCAGCCGCCGGTTCCGCAAGATTGATGTCGTCGAGCCGACCGTGCCGGACACGATCAAGATCCTCACGGGCCTGAAGTCGAAGTTCGAAGACTTCCACGGTCTCAAATATACGAATGATGCCATCAAGGCGGCCGTGGAGCTGTCGGACCGTTACATCACGGATCGCAAGCTGCCGGACAAGGCGATCGACGTGATCGACGAAGCCGGCGCCGCGCAATGGCTGCTGCCTGCGCCGAAGCGCAAGAAACAGGTCGGCATCCGCGACATCGAAGCGGTGGTCGCCAAGATCGCGCGCATTCCGCCCAAGCAGGTCACCTCCGACGATGCCGCTTCGCTGAAGTCGCTCGAGAGCGACCTGAAGCGCGTCGTGTTCGGTCAGGACGAAGCCATCGTGGCCCTGTCGGCAACGATCAAGCTGGCCCGCGCCGGACTGCGCGAGCCGAACAAGCCGATCGGCTCCTACCTGTTCACCGGCCCGACCGGCGTCGGCAAGACCGAGGTCGCCAAACAGCTCGCCTCCATCATGGGGGTCGAGATGCTGCGCTTCGACATGTCGGAATACATGGAGCGCCACACCGTCAGCCGCCTGATCGGCGCGCCTCCGGGCTATGTGGGCTATGATGAAGGCGGCCTGCTGACCGACGGCGTGGACCAGCATCCGCACTGCGTGCTGCTGCTCGACGAAATCGAGAAGGCTCACCCGGACCTGTTCAACATCCTCCTGCAGGTGATGGACAATGGCGCACTAACGGACGCCAACGGCCGCAAGGTCGACTTCCGGAGTGTGATCCTGATCATGACAACCAATGCCGGTGCTTCGGACGCTGCGAAAAACTCCATCGGCTTCGGCCGCGGCAAGAAGGACGAGGAATCCGGCGAAGCGCTGAAGCGCCTCTTCACGCCGGAGTTCCGCAACCGTCTCGACGCAACCATCACCTTCGGCGGCCTGACGCCGGAAATCATCGACCGTGTCGTAGAGAAGTTCATCCTGCAGCTGGAAGTGCAGCTGGAAGACCGCAACGTCTCCATCGAAGTATCCAAACCGGCGCGCGACTGGCTGGCCAAGCGCGGCTTCGATCCGGACATGGGCGCGCGCCCGCTGGCCCGGACGATCCAGGAATACGTCAAGAAGCCGATGGCGGAGGAACTCCTGTTCGGCAAGCTCATGAAGGGCGGCCTCGTCAAGATCGGCCTCGACGACAAGAAGGACGAACTCACCTTCAAGTATCTCGCGGAACCCGCGAAGAAAAAGAAAGCGACCAAGGACGCAACCGAAGAGCCGGCCGCCTGAGGCTCTGGTTTTTAAAACTACCCGGAAGGGCTGCCCATGCGGCAGCCCTTTTGCGTTGCGGGGACGGCGCCTATGGTTTGCCCAAAGAACAATCCGGGAGGAAACCATGGCAGTCCAAGGCAAGTGCGATCCAAAGTTCGCGAAGGTGAAGGAAGAGATCGAGCGCAATCTCGCCGAACGCGGCGAAGTGGGCGCGAGTGTCTGCCTCTCGGTGAACGGGGAGACCGCCGTGGACCTCTGGGGCGGGATGGCAAACCCGGAGACGAATGAGCCCTGGCGGGAGGACACGATCTCCATCGTCTTCTCGTGCACCAAGGCGGCCGTGGCGCTTTGCGCGCACATTCTGATCGACCGGGGTCTTTTGAAACTCAGTGCGCCGGTAAAGGATTACTGGCCGGAGTTTGCGAAGAACGGGAAAGAGAAAACCACTGTCCAGATGATGCTGAACCACGAGAGCGCACTTCCGACCTTGCGTGATCCCGTGAAGCCGGGCGGATATTCCGACTGGAATTACATGGTGGGCCGGATGGCGGACGAGGAAGCCTTCTGGGAGCCGGGCGTGCGCAACGGCTATCACATGATTAATTTCGGCTGGACGGTCGGCGAACTGGTGCGCCGGGCATCCGGCAAGTCGCTCGGCACCTTCTTCCGCGAGGAAGTGGCCGAGAAGACCGGCGCGAAATTCTGGATCGGCCTGCCGGAGAGCGAGAAGGTGCACATCGCACCAATTCGGCAGTATGCCCCGAAGCCGGGTGACCAGCCCTCGGAGTTTGCCATCAAGCTGATGACCGAACCGGACTCGATCCAGCACAGGAGTTTCATGAACAGTGGCGGCTGGGACTTCAACGACCGCAAGAGCCAGGCCGCCGAGATCGGCGGCGGCGGCGGGCTGTCGAATGCGCGGGGGCAGGTTGCTTGGTACACGGAGCTTGCGACCAATTCCGGCAAGCTGGTGTCGGCGGACCGGCTGGCGCACATGACGATGGTGTCCACCGCCACCCAGCGGGACGCGACATTGCTGATACCGACGCGGTTTGCGTCCGGCTTCATGAAGTCGATGGACAACCGGGCGGGAGGGTTCGGGACGGGCACCAGCGCGATCATGGGCGAAAAGGCATTTGGCCATGTCGGCGCCGGCGGCTCCATCGGTTTTGCAGACCCCGAATGCGGCCTCGCCTTCAGCTACACGATGAACCAGATGGGCAACGGCCTCTTGGTCAACGAGCGCGGGCAGAGCCTGATCGATGCGGCGTACACGGCGCTCGGTTACCGCACGAACGCGCCGGGGGCGTGGGTGCGTTAATGCGGCGCGCGCAAATGCGCCGCGACACTCAAGAAAACCAGACCTGCTCGCCCTGATCCTTTGCCAGGGCGAGCAGGTCCAGCCGCGTCAGCCTTTTGCGAAACGGATCTCGCCGGGGGCGAGGCCTTCGAGGGTCCACTCGCCGACCTGCGCCCGGATTAGCCTCAAGGTCGGATGGCCCACAGCGGCCGTCATGCGGCGCACCTGGCGGTTGCGGCCTTCGGTGATCGTCAGTTCGATCCAGCTGTCGGGCACGGATTTGCGGAAGCGGATCGGCGGATCACGCGGCCAAAGGTTTTCCGGCTCCGGAATGGCGCGCACCTTTGCCGGCCGGCTGATCCCGTCCTTGAGTTCCACGCCCGCGGCGAGCGCGTTCAGGGCGGCTTCGTCCGGAATGCCTTCGACCTGCGCCCTGTAGGTTTTCGCAAGGCTGTGCTTGGGGTCGCTGATGCGCGCCTGAAGCGGTCCGCTGTCGGTGAGGACGACCAGGCCTTCGGAATCATAGTCGAGCCGCCCCGCCGGATAGACGTCCGGCACCGGCACGAATTCCTTCAGCGTGCGCTTGCCGCTGCCTTCATCCGTGAACTGGGACAGCACGTTGAAGGGCTTGTTGAAAAGGATGATTTTCAGCTGACCGCCTCATGCAGCGTCCTGAGGGTTGAGAGCAGGCCTTCCGCGCCGGACAGGGCGAGGCAGCTCGGCGCATCGCACAGGGCCGCGTCCGGATCGGTGTGGAATTCGAGGAAGACGCCGTCCGCGCCGGCCGCAACGGCCGACCTGGCGATGATTGCCACGCCGTCACGCCGCCCGCCGGTCGAGGCGCCGCCGGTGCGCGGATCGGCGCCGGGCAGCTGCACGGCGTGGGTGGCATCAATCGTCACCGGCACGCCAAGCCTCTTCATCTCGTAGATCGCGAGCATGTCGACAATCAGGTTGTTATAGCCGAAGCTGACACCGCGTTCGCAGAGGATCACGCCCACATCGGGCGCGACTTCGCCGATCTTGGACAGGATGTTCCTGGCGTCCCACGGGGCCATGAACTGCGCCTTCTTGGCCTGGATCAGGGCGCCGTGCTTCTGGGCGGCCTCGGCGACGGCGATCACGAGGTCGGTCTGGCGCACGAGGAAGGCCGGAAGCTGGAGGATGTCGGCAACTTCAGCAACGGCTTCTGCCTGCGCGGGCTCGTGCAGGTCAGTGACAATCGGCACGCCGAGCTTCGCCTTGACGCGGGCGAGGATTCTCAGGCCGTCCATTCCCGGGCCGCGATACGATTTGATAGAGGATCGATTCGCTTTGTCGAAGCTTGCTTTAAAAACATAGGGCAAACCGAGGCTGGCGCAGATACGTTTGAGCTCGGATCCGACCTCGAAGGCGAGGCCTTCGTCTTCCAGCACGTTGAGGCCCGCGAGCACGCCGAGCGGTTTGCCGCTGCCGATGGACCAGCCGGAGGCCTTGTGGGTGACAATGCTCATGGGCTGGCTCCTTCTTGCTGACGCTGCCTTAGCGGAAAAACGGCCCGGCGCAAAAGCCTCGAGAAAACTGTGCCAGAATCAAAGAAGCCGCCCCTGTCGAGGAGCGGCTTCCGTGAGCCCATGGGGCAGTCAGGTCCAGGCCGCATTGCAGCGGCCCTGCCGGGTCTCTAGGCTCTGGTCAGAGGCTGCTCCAGCCAGACACCATAAGACACAGATCCAACGGCCTCACCTGGTTTCTCACTCGACATGGATCACCTCCTTTCACGCGTGCTGTACGCACGGCCTTTGCTCCGGACCATCCAGTGCAACTCTGACCTAAGCATGATTTGCGCCAATGTGAAGCTAACATCGCGGTGATTGGCCGCCGTTTGGCAGTCAATGCCCGAAAATTTTGCAGCCGGCCCGGTCAGGCAGCGAAAGTAAGCCGGTTGCCGACATAAGGCCGGATCACGCGCCCCGGCATCAGGCGCTCGGCTTCGGCGGTAAAGTCTTCCCCGGTGCAATGCATCGGCACAATCCAGGCTGGATCGAGCTTTGCCATCAGGGCTGCGGTCTCCTTCGCCTCTTCGGGGGTGCGCGGCCGGACGAGATGAAATCCGCCCATGACCGCGTGGATCTGAGACACTCCGGAGACTTCCTGCGCCCGCCGAACGGAATTCAGCACGCCGCGATGTCCGCAGGAGACGATCACAACCAGCCCAAGGCCGCGCACGAGGTAACAGGCGGCAAGCTCGTGTTCGCCGTCGTCTGGCAGCATCGGGAAGCCGCGCTTCCCGGGGGCGAGACCTGCCAGCTCACAACCGGTCCCGGGCAGCATCTGGGTCGGGATGGCGGCGCGTTCGGCTGAGGCCAGCGGAATGGTCCCCGTCGTGAAGGCGTGTTCAGCCAGCAGCGCTGGTTCAGCCCGGATCTGCACGTCGAAACCTGCGCGCCGGAGCGCGTCACGGTCGAGCGCGCCCATGAGGGTGCCTGAGCCGGCTGAGGGGCCCAGCATGGCCAAGCGCTCACAGAAGACCTCTTCGCCGCCGACAATCAGCGGCACCTGTCTGTCGCCCGGGTTTCCCAGCGCGCCGGCGAAACCGCCATAGTGATCGAGATGGCCGTGGCTCAGCATGGACGCATCGATCTCTGACGGGTCGAGCCCCAGCAGCTCAAGATTGTTCGCCACCGCGCCCGGCGTGTAGGCGAAGTCTACAAGCACAGTTCGCGACGCATCGCCTTTCTGTGACCGCGCCCAAAGGCAAAGCCCGAACTCAGCGATCAGGGACTTTTTTGACATCACCGCCGGTCCCGCCGACGCCACACGGACAGTGCGCTCCACCTTGAGCCCCGGCAGTTCGAGATCAGGAAGGAACGGCCCGAATGTCGCGGCGTCGACCACGACCTGTACTGAAAGACCGTCCACGGTGGGCACGCTGAGCAAGGCCTTGGACGGCGCCGCCGCCGGGCCCGCGGCGCAAGCCGCAGCGGCGGCTGCAAGACCCGCCAGGACTGTGCGACGCGAAACCGGTACGGGCTGAACAGTTCTGGAAGTCACGGCCGGCACCTGTCAGGAACACTCTCGGCGCAGAGCCATAGCATGACCGGCGCGCTGTGTCGCTGGCCGGCAAAACATCACCCGGGAGCCTTTTCAGGACATCCCGGGTGCGAGTGAGCGTAAAAAGGGGCCGCGCAGGCCAGTGCTTCAATCCGAAGCGATGGCGCCGATGACGAGGCCAAGGATGGCGCCTGTGGCGACCGAGGCGAGGATGGCGTCGCCGCGGTCATTGTCGCGAACCCACTGATAGCCACGTGGCGGCTCGTAGAGGCCGTAATTGTCGTAGTCATTTATGTAGACAGTACGGCGCGGGCCATAGCTGTAATAGTTGCCCACATCGTAGCGCGGCTGGTAACCGGAATAGTAATAGCTGCCGTAGGAATGCCCGTACGAAACGATCACGCTGCTGCGCGGACGGTAAGTGTAGGATGGCCGATAGACGACCACTGGCCTGTGCGCGCGGTAGTCGCTCCGGTAATGGTCACGGTAATCGCCGCGGTAATGGTCGCGCCGGTCGTCGCGGTGGTCATCGCGGCGATATTCCCGGCGGTCGTGACCCCGGCCGCTGCGATGGTCGTCGCCGCCATTCCTGTGCCAGCTGCCGCGGTCCTTGCCGCCCCGGTCACGGTCAGCCTGAGCGACGGGAGCGAACACCAGGGTAGCGGCCGTTGTCGCGGCTAAGAGGCGGGTGAAGTTCTTGATCAGGGTCATCGTCAGTACGGGCCTTTCTTTATCGGTTGCGTCCGGCGCCGGAGCATTGACTGGACTAAGCCCGCAAACACCGGTTTCTGGAGTTGAATGTCTGCCCCCGTGTCTGAACTTTGGCTGAACAGGTCCTTCAGGTTTCTCCGATGAGCGAGTTTGGCGATCTGCGCATTTCTGACCGCCTCTCCTTGCCGGCATGGGAGATGAGTGAGGCCTTCGTGCGCGCATCCGGGCCGGGCGGGCAGAATGTCAACAAGGTGTCATCGGCGGTGCAGCTGACCTGGCAGGTGGCCGCCTCTTCGATTCCGGCTGCGATCAAGGAGCGGTTCCAGAAGCTCTATGGCAGCCGGATCACCGCCGACGGGCGGCTCATCCTTGAAGCAAGCGAGCATCGCAGCCAGTTGCAAAACCGGCAGGCGGCGCGGGCAAGGCTGGCCGAGATGATCCTCAAGGCCTCGGTCATACCCAAGCGACGGATCAAGACGAAACCCACCGCTGGCAGCGTGCGCCGGCGGATCACGGCCAAGAAGAAGCGCGGCGAAGTGAAAGCGCTGCGCGGCGGCGTTGGTGACGACGACTAGCTCTTCAGCGCGTCCCTGATGGCGGCTTCGATGGCAGGAATGTTGGCGCCTTCGATATGCTGGTCGCCGATGAAGAAGCCCGGCGTGCCGGTAACCGCGAGCGCTTCGCCGAGGGCTTTCATCTCCGCGAGCTGTCTTGCAACGCCAGGTGATTTCATGTCGGCGCGCATCTTTGGCACATTGATACCCGCGGCGGCGGCGAGCGTGTCGATGCTTGCCTCGGTGAGGTCGTCATTCGACTTGAGGTTCATCAAGGCAACATGGAGTTCGAAATACTTGCCCTGTCTGCCGGCGGCGAGCGCGGCGAGCGCGGCGGTTTCGCTGATACCGCCAAAAATCGGCAGTTCCTTGAACACAACGCGGACCTCGCCGTCATATTCCTTCGGTAGTGCGCGGACCCAATCGACCGAGCGTTTGCAATAGCCACACCGGTAGTCGAAGAATTCGACGACCGTGACTTTCGCGTCTGCCGGCCCGATCGAATAGTCGCCGGCATGCGCATAGAGTTGACTGGCGTTCGCATCAATTGCCGCCTGCGCGGCGGCCGCCTGAGCGATCTTTTCCTTCTCCGACAGCGCGATCAGCGCTTCCTCGACAATCTCGGGGTTCTCGAGGATGTATTCACGCACGATCTTTTCGATCTCGGACTTGCTTGCGCCGCCGGCGCCGGCCTGTGCACAGGCAGGCAGCAGGGCGATGACCGCAGCGGCTAAGAAAAGCGAGGGTTTTCTGAGGAGGGGCGTCATGAGGCGTCGGTCCTGTGGCTGAAACTGGCCGGACTATAGGCAAGCCGGCGCGCCAGTCCACCCACACTCGCAGAGGCGTTACCTGCGGCCTGCGCCTGAAAAATCCCCGAAAGGCATCGGGCGCTGCGCCGTTTCTAACGACAGGCGCGAGCCCCGGCCATAGCGCTCATAGAACTGGCGGTTATCCGGGTTGCTCGGGTCTGTGATCAGAATGATGTCGTCGGCGCGGCGATAGGTAATCGTATTCTTTTCCAGTGTCTGCGCAGCCCGTTTCGCAAAGGCGTTGGCGCGCACGATGTCGCCGACCCAGTAGGCCGACTCGGCAGTCGCCAGCTGCGCTTCGGCGCGGCGGTCCTGATGCTCAAGCGTTATGGCGAGCTGCGCCCAGGCAAAGGCATTGTCAGGTTCGGCCACGAGCGCGTCGCGAAGCGCGGTCTCGGCTGCCGCAGGATCCCCGTCGCCATTACGGGCATTCAGCGAGCGGGCATGGTTGATCAGGAACAGCGGCTGTCGGGGCATGATTTCGAGGGAGCGCTGATGCGGGCCGACGGATTCAGCGGCGCGTCCGCTCTCGAACAGGATCTGGCCCTTGAGTTCGTTGAAGTACGGATTGTCCGGCTCTTCGCCGAGCAGGGAGTCGATCTCGGTCAATGCCGTCTGGATATCGGACGCCCGAAAGCCGGAAATCGCCCTTGCATACCGGGCGGGCGCACTCTGGTCGGTCGCCGGATAATCCCGGCGAACTTTCAGCGGCGAGTCGAGAAACCCCACGAGCTTGGCGCGCATCATTTCATACTGGCGCTGCTCACGTTCCGTAGGCGGAGTATCCATCAGGCCAGTCGCTTCGGCAAGCTCGCGCGTGGTCCGGATCCGGTCTGATGCCAGCGGGTGAGCGCGGAAGTAAGGATAGCGCCGGGCATCCGACAGAACTTCCTGGTAGCGGAAATTCTCGAAGAACTCGACAATGCCGGCGGGCGACTGGCCGAGCGCTGCGAGGTACTTCACGGCTGCAGCGTCGGCAGCGGCTTCTTCCGAACGGGTGTGGATGTAGAAGTTCAGTGCCGCAAACTGTCCCGAGCTGCCGATCAGGGCCGCGCCGGCGCCCGGCTCGCCGGCCGCAATTGCAAGGATGCCGAGGCCGATCGACACGAGCGCCGGGCGCATCGCAACCGAAGCGGCACGCATGCGCGCTACGGTGTGACCGCAGGCGATGTGGCAGGCTTCGTGGCCTATCACGCCTTTGATCTGCGCGGCGTTCTCAGCCTCGATCAGCAGACCGGTATGGAGGTGGATGCGCTGGCCATTGGCGACGAAGGCGTTCAGCGAGGAATCGTTTATGATGAAGATCTGCACGTCCCCGGGCACGAGGCCGGCAACTTCGAGAATGGGGTCTGTCCATTCGCGCAGTGTTTCCTCGATTTCCGCGTCCCGGATCAGGCCCTGCGCGGATGCACCGAACACGGCCAGCGCCGACAGGGCGCAAGCGGCAGCGGCCCGGAACAGTTTTGCGGCCATCCAGAAAGTCTCCATTCAGCAATATAGGGTCTAGAACCTAAACCCGGCGAAAGCGAGGCTGCGGGGGGCCGTCTACTGTAATGTCAGGTTTCGCCTGACGCGAATGTGAACGTCAGCGCCGGGTCGAGGCTGACCCCGGTTTCGGCGCCTGCGTGCGGGGCGGCGCCGGGCGCCGCCAGCGCGTTCACCTTCAGCCCGTGCCCCTCGAGTGTCAGCCTTACGAGCGGTCCCGTCAGGCGCCGGCTGGTCACGCTGAACCGCGCCGGCGATGCCGCGTCGAGGTGCACGCCTTCCGGACGAAAGCCGGCGAGGTCTCCGGTTGCGGAAAATGCTGCCTGCCAGGATGGGGGCAAACTGGCGCGCCTGAAAACATTGACGGCGCCCAGCGCGCCGGCGGCAGCAAGACTGGCGGGACGGCGATAAACCTCTTCCGCCGAGCCGGACTGGAGAAGACGGCCCTGCGACAGGATCGCGATCCGGTCTGCGCTTTCGAGCGCCTCGGCCGGATCGTGCGTCACCATCAGCGCAGGAATACCGGCGGCGCGCACCGCCGAGAGTGCGGCCTCGCGAACGCTGCCGCTGAGCGCGGGGTCAAGGCCTGAGAAGGGCTCGTCCATCAGGATCGCGGCCGGTTCCGGCGCGAGCGCGCGGGCAATCGCCACGCGCTGCTGCTCTCCGCCCGAGAGTTCGTGAGGATAGGCGCCCGCACGCCCCGAGAGGCCAAGCAGGCTGAGCCAGCGGTCAGTGGTTGCGGCCGCCTGTTTCCGGGGTAGGTGTTTGAGGCCGAAGCCGACATTGCGGGCGGCGGTCAGGTGCGGGAACAGCGCGAAGTCCTGGAAGATCAGGCCGATGCGGCGCTGTTCCGGCGGGACCGTTCGTCCGGGCGCGGACAGTACCCGGCCTGCGAGTCGCACTTCGCCGGCATCGACAGGCTCAAGACCGGCGAGCAGGCGCAGCAGGGTGGACTTTCCGGCGCCCGATCCCCCAAGCAGGGCGGTGATCTCGCCGGGTACCAGCGACAGTGTAACGTCGTCCACGATAGCGCGGGAGGCGTACCGGCGCGAGACGGCAATTGCTTCAAGCGGCGCGCTCATGGCGCGGCCCCGGGACGGGCGCGCGAGATCTGCCGCGAGAGAAGGATCACCGGCAGCAGCCCGGCCATCGTGATCAGCAGCGAAGGCAGCGCCGCGGAGGCAAGGCGTTCATCGCTGGCATAGGCATAGGCGCGCACTGCAAGCGTATCCCAATTGAAGGGGCGCAGCATCAGGGTTGCCGGGAGTTCCTTAAGCGCCTCGACGAACAGGACGAGCGCTGCTGCGGCCGCGCCGGACATGGCCACCGGCAGGTCTACGCAGAAGGTGCGCCTGAAGGGCGTGGCGCCGAGGCTTTGCGCAGCCTGGCCGATTGAGGCGGGCGCGCGGGCAAGGGCGGCGACCATCGGCTCCGTACCAGCAGCCGTGAACCGGACCGCATAGACCCAGGCCAGAGCCGCGACCGCCGTGAAGCCGGATAATCCGGCGGGCAACGCGGTGATGACGGCAAGTGCACCAAGCGCCAGCACAGCGCCGGGAATGGCATAGCCCGATGAAGCTGCAATCCGGGCGAAGGTCGCAATCGGCCCCTTCTTGCGGATCGACAGGGCGATAATCAGTGCAAGGACGAATGCCAGCGCCGCCCCCGCACTGGCAAGGAGGATTGAGTTTCCCAGCGCTTCCCATATCCGCGTGCTGTGCGTGCCGGCCTCGAGGCTGCGCCAGACGAGGCGGCCGACCGGCAGCGCAAAGGCAAGGGTGAAGAGACCGGCGCAAAGTGATGCCGCGCCGATTGCCGCCGGGCGCGGCAGTTCGGCGCGCGCTATCCGGCGCCACCTGATCGAGCTCTGCTGCGTGCCCGCGCGGCCCCTGACCTGGCGCTCCACGATCACGAAGGTCAAGATGAGGGCCAGAAGTACCAAGGCGAGGCGCGCGCCAGCGGCGGGTTCGCCAAAGCTCTTCCAGGCACGCACGATCCCGAAGGTGAGGGTCGGCACGCCGAGGAATTCCGCCGCGCCGTAATCTGCAGCCGCCTCCATCAGGGCCAGCGCGAGCCCGGCGGCAATGGCGGGACGGGCAGCGGGCAGGGCGACCGACCAGAAAGTCCGCCCAGGGCCGGCGCCAAGGCTGCGCGCGGCCTCCATCGTGCAGACAGACTGCGAAATGAATGCGGCCCGGGCTGTCAGGTAGACATACGGGTAGAGTGTGCAGGCAAGAACGAAACACAGGCCGGGCAGGGAGCTGATGTCCGGGAACCAGTAATCGCGCGCTGACCAGCCGGTCGCCTCCCGCAGCGCCGATTGCAGCGGGCCGCCGACGCCGGCAAGATCACTCCACGCATAAGCGAGCACATAGCCGGGCGCGGCGAGGGGCAGCACCAGCAGCCATTCGAACAGGCCGCGTCCCGGAAAGCGGAACATCGTGACCAGCCACGCGGCGGGCACAGCCATCAGCAGGCAGAGCGCTCCGGTCAAGGTCAGCACGGCCAGTGTGCCAGTCAGGTAGCGCAGCAGCAGTGTATCGCGGATATGCGTCCACGCGGCGCCGCCGCCTTCGGCAATGCCGGCCGCGACGACGATGGCGACCGGCAGCGCGATAACGAACCCGGCCAGCAGGACCGGGAGCTGGCGGAGCGCCGGCGCGAAGGCAAGCGGCGCCTTCAGTTCCATCCCGCGCGGTCGAAGATGGCCTGGGCTTCAGCCTGGTTGGGGCCCAGATCGGCAAGCGGGAAATCACTCTGCCTGAAGCCTGGAAGCATTTCGAGACCCTCCGGGTACGCAGCACCGGCGACGATGGGATATTCCTTGGTTTCAGACGTCAGCATGGCCTGGCCTTCGCGCGTTGCCAGGAACTCGATGAATTGCACGGCTAGCTCGGGTGAGCCGGAGGTAGAGGATACGGCAGCGCCCGTGATATTGATGTGCGTGCCCGCATCCTTCTGGTCTGGAAAGGACACCGCAGTCTTTGCGGCGGTCAGACGTTCCTCCGTGGTCCCGGTTGCCAGTCGCATCCAGTAGTAATGGTTCACGAGGGCTGCCGCGCATTGGCCGGCGGCAACCGCTTCGATCTGCGCCGTATCGCCGCCTTCGGGGGGGCGGGCAAAATTGCTGGCAACACCCCTGGCCCAGGCTTCGGCGGCTTCGCTGCCATTGCGGTCGATGAACTCGCCGAGAAGGGACAGATTGTAGATGTTGGTGCTGGAGCGGACGCAAAGCTCACCCTTCAGCCGGTCCTCGGCAAGGTCGGCATAGGTATCGACTTCCTCGGCGGGTAGCAGCTGGGGATCATAAACAATGACCCGCGCGCGCCTGGCGAGGCCAAACCAATGGCCGTCCTTCTCGCGCAGTTGCGCCGGAATGGCTGCTTCGAGCGCATCCGACCGTACCGCCTGGGTAAAGCCTTCAGACTGGAACCGGTAGAGCGCGCCGGCATCGGCCACGATGATTACGTCCGCCGGGCTTGCCTCTCCTTCGGCTTTCATGGTTTCCAGAAGCTCCGGGGCGCCGGATTCACGCACATTCACCTTGATTCCCGTATCCGCCTCGAACTTCGCATAGAGCGCCCTGTCCGAATCGTAATGCCGCGCCGAATAGATGTTGAGCACCTGGCCTTCTGTCGCCGCAGCGGAGATGGCGGCTTCTGCAGCGCCGGGCACAGGGGCCTCGGTCGCCGGTTTGCCGCACGCGGAGACGAGGGCGACTGCGGCCATCGCAAGGGTCTTTTTGAACATGGGGTGGTTCCTTGAAAGCTTGGAATGATCCCAATCACATATGAGAATGAATCGCAACAAATGCCTGCCGCGACCGTTTTGCTTGAGCGTCCCCAAACCTAGCCCGGTTCTTGCATGACGCACTCGCCCTGCAGGCGAACCGCTGTCGCAAAAATATGTTGCGGTTGCGAAAAGGTTTCTGTTTGCCGGTATAGTCTGTTAACCCTCTGGTAATTGTTGGAGTGTCGCCATGACCGAGTTCGTTCTCGATGTCGAACTGAACAGCACGGACGAAGACGTCCGCCTGTCAGCAGCGATCGATTCCTTCGTCACCCTGCATGAGGCGGGTTTCCGGGGCGAGGGCTTCGACCTCGATCTGATGGTCCGGACGGTATTCGGCCCGGGCGGCGAGCGCCTGAAACAGATCGTGTTCCAGCAGCATGAGCTTGGCCATGCCTTCAACGTCTTCTGGGCCGGGTTTCGCGGACTGAACTGAGGCCAGGGCGCCCGGTTGAATGTCGCCTCCCGGGCTCCTAAACCCGGCAAGAGGCCAGACCTGAATGACCATCCTTTCTTCGCGACCCCGGATCGCCGTTATCGGCGCAGGCATCATCGGCCTGTCCGCAGCCTACGAGTTGGCCGTGAAACGCGGCGCGCGCGTCACGGTTCATGACGTGCGCGCGCCCGGCCGGGGGGCGAGCTGGGCGGCAGCGGGCATGCTGGCGCCTGCGTTCGAAGCGGCGAGCGGGGCCGGCGCGCATCCGCGCCTGTTTGATCTATGCCTGGCGGGCGCCGCATTATGGCCGGTGTTCGCTGAAGAGCTTGCCGCCCGGTCCGGTGTCGCTAACGGATTCGATCAGACGGCGTCGCTGGCAGCGGCGCTGGATGCGGAAGAGGCGGAAAGGCAGGGGCGGATCGCTGCGGTCCTGACAGCCGCCGATGTGGCCCATTCGGCGCTCGGGGCCGATGAGATTCTCCGGCTGGAACCTGCCATCAGTCCTTGCGTGCTTGGCGGCCTTGAGTTGCCCACCGATCTGCGTGTCCATAATCGCCAGACGGTTCTGGCCTTGCTGTCGGCCTTGCGGAGAAACGCCAATGTGACGTTCGCCGCCGGCCCGGCTCCGCTGAAATCGGAAGGCGGAAAACTTTTCCTTGAGGGGCACGACGCCGTCCTGGCCGCGGCGGGCTGGGAGACTCCGGTCATCAAGGTCGAGGAGCGCGGCGCGCTCTACAGCCTTGTGAACTGGGAGACAGCCCTCGGCGATATCGACTGCCATGGCGGTCAGATGCTGTCAGTGTCTGCCTCCAGCGGCGCCCCAAAGCGCGTGGTGCGATCGGGTCATGTCTATCTCGTTCCGCGCGGCGAACAGATTGTGATCGGCGCGACGGTCGAGCCGGGCCGGGTGATCGATGCGCCGGAGGCCGAAGCCATCGAAGCGTTGCGGCTTGAAGGCGTGCGCCTGTGTCCAGGCCTCGCGGACGCGCCAGTTGCCGAAAGCTGGGCGGGGGTGCGGCCCGGCACGCCGGATCAGGCGCCCTTCATTGGCGCAACGCGCATGCCGGGCCTCTTCGTGGCTGCCGGGCATTACCGCAACGGCATACTCCTTGCCCCGATCACGGCGCGCATGGTCGCCGGCCAGATCCTCGGCGAGGCACCGGGCGAGCTTGCCGCAGCGTTCTCCATCCGCCGCACTCTTGCCGCGACGGCCTGACGCTGGACGAGCGATAAACCCCGCCTTAAGTCTCGGCTCCAAAGGGAGTTACAGGGATGCATGTTATCCAGCCGATGACCGAGGACCAGGCCGCTATCCGCGATGCGGTGGCAAAGACGCTGGAGCCTTTCGATGACGCCTACTGGCTGAAGACCGACGAGACCGGCGACTGGCCGGAGGAGTTCTGCAATGCCATGGCGAAGGGCGGCTGGCTCGGCATTGCCTTTCCGGAAGAATATGGCGGCTCCGGCCTCGGCCTGACCGAGGCGGCGCTGATGATGCAGACCGTGACGCGCACCGGCGCCGGCTATTCCGGAGCTTCTGCCATCCACCTCAACATCTTTGGGCCCAAGCCGCTGGAAAAATTCGGTACCGAAGAACAGAAGCGCGAGAACCTGCCGAAGATCATCTCCGGGCAGGAGAAGATGTGCTTTGCGGTTACTGAACCGAACTCGGGTCTTGATACATCAAGCCTCGAGACGAAAGCCGAGCGTACGAACAATGGCTATGTGATTCATGGCCGCAAGATCTGGACGACAGGTGCTCAGCGTGCGGACAAGATCCTGATCATCGCCCGCACCACCCCCAGGGACCAGTGCGCGAAACCCCATCTCGGCCTCTCGCTGTTCTACACTGACCTAAATCGGGGCAAGATCGAAGCCAACCCGATCCCGAAAATGGGCCGCAAGGCCGTCGAGTGCAACACGCTCTTCATCGACGGTCTCGAAGTGCCGAAAGAGCACCTGATCGGCGAAGAAGGCGCAGGATTCAAATACCTTCTGCAAGGCCTGAACCCGGAGCGCGTGCTGTTCGCGGTTGAATCCGTCGGGCTCGGATTCTCGGCGCTGGAACGCGCTGCGCGCTATGCCAACGAGCGGGTCGTGTTTGGCCGGCCCATCGGCCAGAACCAGGGCATCCAGCATCCCCTGGCGCGTTCGTGGGCGGAGCTATCGGCGGCGGAACTGCTGGCCTACAAGGCCGCAGCGCTCTTCGATGCAGGCCAGGATTGCGGCGCTGAGGCAAATGCGGCGAAGTATCTGGGGACCGAGGCAGGCTTCACGGCGTGCGAGACGGCCGTGCTGACGCATGGCGGCATGGGCTATGCGCGGGAATACCATGTGGAACGCATGATGCGCGAAGCGATGCTCGCCCGGATCGCTCCAGTCAGCCGCGAGATGATCCTCAACTTCATTGCAGAGCGCGTGCTCGGTCTGCCGAAGAGCTACTGAGCTAGGTCTTCCCGAAGAAGCGGAAGGCGGCGAAGAGGCCGGCGAGCGCGGAGCCAAGGCCGCCGAGCAGAACGAACAGGGGATTTGCCTGATCGGCAAATGCGATGGCCCGGTTGATTCCGGAGACCTTGACTGTGACCGTATCCTGGAACGTGCGCAGCGGGGTCATGGCGTCTGAATCGACGGCAAAGATCTCGAACACGAGATCATGATCGCCGGCTGTCAGCGGGGTCACAGACCAGCGCCAGGTATTCTCTGTCATCGGAGAAAGTGTCTGAACCGGAGGCGAGGCTGCAACGATGTTGAAAGCGGCGCCCGAGACCCGAACCTCCACGCGCTCCGACACCATGGCTTCGCTTTCCTCGATCACGCCCCTGCCGGGCAGGGCATCAGCAGCGGTCGTGTCTCCGGTCGCGTCGATCGCAAAGGTGACATCAAAGGCGCGCTTGTATTCCGCTGACCGCGGCGTTTCATGGGCGACCGGAACGGTTTTCAGCGTGTCTGCGAATGAGGGTTTTGCGGGTGCAGGCGCAGGCATCGCCGAAACTTCCGGCGCCCCTTCGCTGGCCTGCGCCTCAACCGGCGCGGCAGACCGCGCCATCGGGGAAGGTTCCATTTCGGTCTGGAAGCTGAACTGCATTTCCTCTTCCGCGATTGCAGGCCCGGCAGCTTCGCCGCTTTCGGATGCGGCCGCTTCGGGCGCGCTTTCGGCGCTCGCCTCAGGGGCGGCGGCGACTTCGTTGATGGGGGCTTCGGCAGCAGCGACCTCGAACCCGTGCTCCCCGGCTGACGCCGCAGCGAGCTCCTGGTTCGGCGCGTAGCGCTCCAGCAGCGCCGCCCCGCCAAGGCCGGCAACGACAAGACCCACAATGACAAGCAGGACGGACAGGATGCGCAGCATGATTGGTCTCCCCGGTATCAATCTTAAGCCTAGCAGAAGTTCAGGTTGCGGGAAAACTTCCGCGGCTCGCTTCATAAAAGGCGATTGCGGCAGCATTTGAGACATTGAGGCTCTCCATGTCCGGCGCAATCGGGATACGCGCCAGTTCGGCGCAGGCTTTCGCAACGGCCGGACGCAGGCCCCCACCCTCGGCGCCCAGCACGACAGCGACCTTCGCCGCGCCTTTGACCGCGAGGTCCAGCGGCCGGTTGCTTTCACCGGCGAGGCCAACAGTGTGGAAGCCCGCCTCGGCCAATTGTTCCAGCGCGCGGGCAATATTCACGCTGCGTACTTCGATGACGGTTTCGATCGCGCCGGCAGCGCTTTTGGCGACAACCCCCGAGATCGGCGGCGCATGCCGGGTCTGGAGAACCAGACCGCTGAAGCCGAACGCTGCCGCCGAGCGGAAAATTGCCCCCAGGTTGTGCGGATCGGACACCTGGTCCAGAACGGCGACCCGCGTTGCCCCTTCCTCGATAAGGTCTTCGAGGGCGAGAGCTTCGAGCGGCTCGGCCATGACGGCAATGCCCTGGTGCACGGCGCCGGGCGGCAAGCGCTGTTCGAGTTCCTTGCCGGTGATGATCTGCGGGGTGAGCGCCAGCTTCGGCAGGCGTTCTGCCGCGTTCCCGGTCGCAAGGAACTGCAGGAACTGGCGGTCAGGGTTGGCGAGCGCCGCCAGCACGGCATGCGTGCCCCAAAGCCAGACCGGCCCGCCCTCCTTACCGCGTTCCGGCCGGGCGAAAGTGCCGGGGCCGGGCCGTGCGCCCGGAGGACCCGGAGGGCGGTTGCCGGGCCGTTTTGCATGGTTGCGCGCCATGAGGATCATCCTTATAAGGCCGCTTCCGGCGTGGATCGTGGGTTTTTAAAAGCCCTTTTGAAGCGCTGGCGCGGCGGCGTCAAACGGCGTTGGCGCAGGTCCCGTGGAGGGATGGGAGAGTGGTTAAATCCGCCAGACTGTAAATCTGGTCGCCTAGCGTACGCTGGTTCGAATCCAGCTCCCTCCACCAACTGCCGTCCTGGTCAGCCAAATCGACCCTGATGCCCTGGGCGGCAAGGTGCATCGGGCGATCCCATTTCCGCCCGTGCTACCCCCGCATAAAACGCACGGGGCAGCAGCTACACCCAGTGCTCGTGGTCGCCCGGCGTCCAGAGTTTCCAAGGGTTTCTGAGGAAGGCAAGGGCGGTTATAAGTCCTTGGTCGTAAGATGTCTTCGGCTGATCGATATTCTTGATCCGCTCTGCAATCAGCAACTTCTGCTTCTGCAGTTCTTCGATCCAGACGAGATCGCCAATGCCCATGTTCGCGGCGCGCCACGTCGTTCCGGGGAGCTTCGGCATATCCGGCAAAAGGTTGTTTCCAGTCTTCGTGACGACCTCGCGCGGTATCGTCGTGCAGTCTTGCACTTGCGGCGTTACCGCAAGACGACCGATTGGCAGAAATGCACGGACATCCACACCGCGGTGAGCCTCAACATCATGACCTGTTCAACGATCTGGCGCATCTCGTCTGGATCGACGAATTGCGATCGGTCCAACTTGATCTGAGCGAGTGCTGAATGCCTACCCGCCTCTGACAGGCCCAATGAGCCGTGTCAGATGTTCGGCTTTTGAGCCGATCGGACAAGTAAGCCGCTCTCACTCTCGCTCGGACGGTCTGTACCAGGTTCCCTTGCCGGCCCCGTGCTGGCTCAGGTGGTTGCTTTCGACCAGTAAGGCGAGGTGCTTCTTGACCGTGTTGCGGTTGGCTCCGGTGAGCGCAACAATATCCCTGTTGCTGATCCGCCCACGCTCTTTGACGAAGGTCAGGATTTGCATTGAAAGTTCCGGCAGCGAGCCGAGGATCAGCCTCTCGCGTTCGATCTTCTTTTCCAGCTTTCGTTTCTGTTGCTGGAGCGCGCGCAGGAAGTAGCTGATCCACGGTTGCCAGTTTGGCTTTTCATTGCGGATCGTGCGCTGGGTCTGACGAAGGGCCAGATCGTGACCCTCCTTGCTGTTCTCGATCACGCTCTCCAGCGAGGAGTAGGGCACATAGGCATATCCACTGCGCAGTAGCAGGAGCATGGTCAGCACGCGCGACAGCCTTCCGTTGCCGTCCTGGAACGGATGGATTTCAAAAAAGACAACCGTGAAGATCGCGGCGATCAGCAGGGGATGCAGGCTCTGCTCTTGTAAAGCACGCCTTGTCCACGCCACCAGTTCTTGCATCTTCTTGGGCGTATCGAACGGTGCCGCGGTCTCGAAGAATACGCCGATTTCCTTGCCGGTCTCATCAAACGCGCTGACAGGGTTTGCCAGCGTCTTGTATGCACCGCGATGGCGCTCGTCCTTGTTGCTGAAAGCGAATAGATCCCGGTGAAGCTGCAGGATGTGGTTTTCAGAAAGATCAATCACATCATGAGAGCCGAAGATCGTCTCCATTACCTGCGCGTAGCCCGCAACTCCCTGTTCGTCGCGCGACTGGAACTTCTTGATGCCGGGTCTGGAAAGCAGGCGTTCCACGTCCGCATCCGAAAGCTTGCTTCCCTCGATACGAGTAGAAGAGCCGATGCTTTCGATCGTCGCAACACGGCGCAAGGCCGAAAGCCGCTCTGGGGCCAGCGCACCTCGTGCGCGCCAGGCTCCCTTGAACTCATCGATTTCGGCAACGAGGGTGAGGAGGTCGGACGTGATATGAAGGGAGCCGATTTTGAAGCTCATGCAAAACTATACTCATAAATACCCATAAAAGTAAGTTTTTGGGAAAAATATCCTAATATATATCCATAAATACCCAAAACCAAAGGCTGCTGGCTCAATGATGGTGGCCGAAAGGGCCGCTAATCTCCGCAAAGAGAAGCGATCTGGCGTCCGCACCTACGCGCCGGCATCCTCGATTGCGAAGTCTCCGGACACTTCGCGTGCGGGAACATGGAGCGAGGCGTCCATTTGCCGCTCTTTGCCCCTCAATCAGAGGCCACCGCGAGCATTTAGGGGTTTGAAAAAAACAGCGCTTGCCTGTATCCGGTTACGATCAGGCGTACCGGCGCCCGGCGAAAGCCCCGAGACGCGCCGGTTTCGCTGAGCGCCCGGATCAGGGCGGGTATAGCATAATGGTAATGCACTAGCCTTCCAAGCTAGCTATCTCGGTTCGATCCCGTGTACCCGCTCCAGACACCCAGTCACCCAGCCGTCAGGCCTGCGCGAATGCAGCAGGCTCTGGACATCGCGGGACCGTGCAAGACACAGTCGCGCTGCTGGCTGGAGGAGGCTTTGCAGTGAGACGGCTCGGGATAGCATTTCTTTCAGGTGTATTGGCAGCTTGCGCCGCCGGTGAAGCCCGGACCGAAGGCGCGAAACCCGCGCTCGACCTTCCGGAGACGGACAAGACCAGCGGTGACGGCGCCGATACCGGCTTCTCGCGCTCCGTTGCGGCGCGGTATGCGGATGGCACGCCTGCCGCTGAGATCCTCAAGGACCTCGTCTCGCAGGGGGTCAGCTGTGACGAGGCGGCTGCATATTGCACGCGCGCCGTCATGGACGGTCCATGCGCTGATGCCTGGACGGTCGATTTTGCAGGGTGCGCCGCTGCCGGGGCGCCGAGGTGGACGAGAAGCAATCCGCGAGGCGCCATAAAGTCGCGGTTCAGAATTTCCAGACGCGGGCGCGCCGCGACGTGACACCTTCAAGGTCGAAGGTTGTGGCTATCGCATATTCGGCAAGGGGCTGCGCGCCGGTATCCGGGGCGTAGGCCCGTGCGGGGTCGCCTGCATAGACCTCGACACCTTGCGCCGCAGCCTTGTCCAGCCAGACGAGAAACTGATCGGCCATCTGTTTCTGATAAAAGACGTCGCCCGCAAGGATCACGTCGACGTCCGGAACCGCCTGCTCCAGCAGGTCTCCGCCCAGCCAGTCAATCTTGACCCCATTGGCTTCAGCGTTCAGCGCCAGGGCGGCTTCGCAGACCGGGTCGACATCGTTCGCGAGCACCCGCGACGCGCCGGCGCTCGCCGCCGCAACGGCGATCATTCCGCTGCCGGAGGCGATGTCGAGGACGCGCTTTGCGCGGACGATCTCAGGCCTCTCCAGCACGAGCCGCGCAACGGCCTGGCCGCCAGCCCAGGGGAAGGCCCAGAAGGGCGGGTCGATCCCGGACGTCGCAAGGCCTGCTTCGGTTGCGGACCAGATCGGCGTGATCTCGTCGGCCTGCCATAGCCGCAAGTTGGCTGGAGATCCGGAATGGCTGAGCCTGAGGCCGGGAACCCCCCTCAGGCGGGTATTCCTCCGCACGAAATCCATCATCTGAAGAAGAGGCTGGGGCAGGATCAACCGGCATTCCTCATCTTCGGACCGCGCCCCGGCGACCTGGCGCGGACGCGCTGGTCCACCGGCGTCTATTGCAGAAGTCTGAAGCAGTTGCACTGCGCCGCAGTTCGGGGTTCTGTGACATTCCCGTCAACGGCGCCCGGAAGCCTCATGCTCGCACCGATCCTTGAAAGTTCGGCCTTCCAGATCGGCTTCGTGCTGGTTCTCGTCGTTCTCGTGTTCTTCGGGTTTGTTCGGGAGAAAGTCCCGTCGGACGTTGTGGCATTGCTGGCAATGGGCGCGCTCATGCTCACCGGCATCCTGACCGTCAGCGATACCCTGTCGGTTTTCTCCAACGCGGCTCCGATAACGGTGGGCGCCATGTTTGTCCTTTCGGCGGCGCTCGAGCGCACGGGTGTGATCGATTGGGTCGGCCGGAAGGTGGCGACCCTGGCCGAGAAGGGATCGCCCACGCTCGCGGTGATCGCGCTGATGCTGGGCGCCGTGCTCCTTTCGGCTTTCATCAACAACACGCCCGTCGTCATCATCCTCATACCCGTCGCAATCCGCCTCGCTCGCGCGATCAAGCTCTCGCCCTCGAAGCTCCTTATCCCGCTCTCCTTCGCCGCCATCCTGGGCGGCACGACGACGCTCATCGGCACCTCCTCCAACATCATTGTCGATGGTGTCGCCCAGCAGCAGGGCATCGCGGCCTTCGGAATGTTCGAGATCACACTGGCCGGGCTGATGTTTGCCGGGGTCGGCATTCTCTACACCGCAATTCTCGGCCCGTTCCTTCTGCCGAACCGTGAGTCGCTCTCCTCCATGCTGCCCGACCAGAAGGAGCGCCGCTTCGTTGCACAGATCCTCATCCCGCTGAATTCCGATCTGATCGGCAAGACGGTCGGTGAAACGGGCTTCACGGTGGAGAAGGGCTTCACCGTGATCGACGTTTTCCGGGAGGGCCTGTCGCTTCGCAACAACCTGAAAGGGATCGTGCTGCAGGCCGGCGACCGGATGGTGCTGCGCTCGCCGGTGTCCGAAATGCTGACCCTGAAGGAGGCCGGCAACGTAGCGCTCGGCGCCCAGGCAAATGCCCCGGCCTCCTTCGAACCCGTGCAGACGACTGAAACAGTTGTGATGGAAGGCGTTATCGGGCCCCAGTCGCGCCTCGTAGGCCGGCGTCTCGCGGGTCTCGGCCTCGCCCGTCTCTATGGCGTCTATGTGCTCGCCATCCATCGCCGCGGCGAAAACATGGCGCGCCAGATAGATGAGCTGCGCTTCGAGATCGGCGACACGGTCCTCATCGAGGGCCCGCCGAGCGGTATGCGGCAGATGTTCGAGGACGGCGTCCTCAACAACCTCACCGAAAGCACGGAACGCGCCATCCGCAGGGACAAGGCGCCGATCGCGGTCGGGGCGGTCCTCCTCGTCATGGGCTTTGCTGCTTTCGAGCTGATGCCGATTGCAGGCCTCGCCCTGATCGCCGCGACGGCTGTCGTCGCGTTCGGCTGCCTCGATCACCAGGAGGCCTACCAGTCGATCCAGTGGGACATCCTGATGCTGATCTTCGGCATGCTGGCGCTCGGCATTGCCCTCGAGAAGACAGGCACGGCGGATCTTGTCGTGGGGTTCCTCGGCATGATCTCGTCAGGTTTCGGGCCGCTCGCTCTCCTTGTCATCGTCTACGCGTTCACATCCATCGTCACCGAGGTGATGAGCAATAATGCGGCCGCGATCCTGATCACACCGCTCGCCATCGGCCTTGCACAAGCCATCGGCATCGATCCACGGCCCTTCGTCGTGGCCGTGATGTTTGCCGCGAGCGCCAGTTTCGCGACGCCTATCGGCTACCAGACCAATACGCTCGTCTACCGCGCCGGCGGCTACAAGTTCATGGATTTCGTCAGGTTCGGCTCGCCGCTCAACTGGATCTTCGTGGTGGTTGCCGCCTTCGTGATTCCGATCTTCTGGCCGCTTGTTCCGGTCGCGCCTTAAGGGCTTGCCGCATTTTCAGGCAGCCTTTCTGCCGGTTTGCCCGGGGATGGGGCAGGGGGGCTGCGACTGTGCCTTGCAGGCGAAGGCCGTTGAGCGAGCGCAAATCCTGCGTAAGGTGGCCCGCATGGGAGAAACTCCAACGTTTTTCAACGAGATGGACGGCGGCGGCGAGCATCCGCGCGCGCCCTACGCCCGGTATGGCGACTGGTTCGCCGGCGAGGCGCCCGAGCGGCTCCGGCGAAAAGCCCGTGAGGCCGAGACTTTCTTCCGCCGCACGGGGATCACGTTCAACGTCTACGGCGCCGCCGATGCTGACGAGCGGCTGATCCCGTTCGACATCGTGCCGCGCATCATTTCTGCGAAGGAGTGGGCGCGTCTCACCAAAGGCATCGAGCAGCGGGTGCGCGCCATCAACGCCTTCCTGCACGACATCTATCACCGCCAGGAAATCCTGCGTGCAGGCCGGGTGCCGGTTTCCCTGATCGAGAACAACGACGCCTTCCTTCCGAAGATGCTCGGCGTCTCGCCCCCGGGAGGCGTGTTCACGCATATCGTCGGCGTCGACCTCGTACGCACCAGCGAGAACGAATTCTTCGTGCTCGAGGACAATGCCCGTACCCCCTCTGGCGTCTCCTACATGCTTGAGAACCGGGAAACGATGCTGCAGATGTTCCCGGAACTATTCACGAAGATCCGTGTACGGCCGGTCTCGGATTATCCCAGGATGCTGCGCCGCTCACTGTCGGCCTGCGCGCCGCCTGCCTGCAAGGGCAAGCCCGTGATTGCTGTCCTGACGCCCGGCATACATAACTCGGCATATTATGAGCACGCCTTCATTGCTGACCAGATGGGCGCTGAACTCGTCGAGGGACGCGACCTGCGCGTTGTCGAAGGCCGCATCGCGATGCGCACGACCCTCGGCTACACGCCGATTGATGTGCTTTACCGCCGTGTCGATGATGACTATCTCGATCCACTGAACTTCCGCCCGGATTCCTTCCTCGGCGTGCCGGGCATCCTGGATGTCTATCGCTCCGGCGGCATCACGATTGCCAACGCGCCCGGCACCGGCATCGCGGACGACAAAGCCATCTACTCCTACATGCCGGACATCGTCCAGTTCTACACGGGCGAGAAACCGATCCTGAAAAACGTGCCGACCTGGCGCTGTTCGGAGCCGTCCTCGCTCTCCTATGTCCTCGACCACCTCGCTGAGCTGGTCGTCAAGGAAGTCCATGGCTCCGGCGGTTACGGCATGCTGGTCGGGCCCGCCGCCTCGAAGAAGGAACTGGAAGCATTCCGCGCAAAACTCACCGCAAAGCCGTCAAACTACATCGCCCAGCCGACCCTCGCCCTCTCGACCGTGCCAATCCTCACGCGCGCAGGCCTTGCGCCGCGCCATGTGGACTTGCGGCCCTTCGTCCTGATGTCGCCCGACGGTATAGAAATCACGCCGGGCGGCCTGACACGTGTCGCCCTCAAGAAAGGGTCACTGGTCGTGAACTCCAGCCAGGGCGGCGGCACCAAAGACACCTGGGTTCTGGAGGACTAGGCGCAATGCTGGGCAAAACCGCAGGCGGCCTGTTCTGGATGTACCGCTATCTCGAGCGCGCAGAGAACACTGCGCGGCTGGCGGACGCGGGCTTTCGCATCGCGCTGACGCGTTCAGACCATGCCGAGGATGAATGGGCCTCGATCATCGACACCGCCTCGGCGCGCAAGGCATTCCTGGGCGCCGGCGGCAGGTTCGACGGGCCGAGCGTCATCAATTTCCTCCTGCGCGATCCGGCGAACCGCTCCAGCGTGATTTCTGTAACCGAAGCGGCGCGCAACAACGCCCGCCTCGTGCGCACGGCCCTGACGCGGGAAGTGTGGGAGGCCGTCAACGAGACCTGGATGACGCTGAAAGCGGCGCTCGCGCGCCCGGTCCGCGAGACCGACCTGCCGGACGTGCTGACCCTCATCCGCAACCAGAGCGCCCTCGTGCGCGGCGCAACCGCCGGCACCATGCTGCGCAATGACATCTACAATTTTGCGCGCCTCGGCACATTCATCGAGCGCTCGGACAATATCGCCCGGATCCTCGACGTGAAATACTATGTTCTCCTGCCATCGGTTCATCTGGTCGGCTCGACGCTGGATAATGTCCAGTGGGAGACCATCCTGCGCGCGGCGTCGGCTGAGCGCTCGTTCCGCTGGGTGTACGGCGGCGAGACGCGCCCACTGACGATTGCCGACTTCCTGATCCTCGACCGGCGGATGCCGCGGTCCCTGCTTTACTGCCTGCGCAAGATTGCCGGCAACCTGGGTCATCTGTGTACGGATTACGGTGTACGCCGGCCGAGCCTCGATTTTGCACTCGGCCTGCGCGACGAGCTGGAGGAGCTGACCATCGACCAGGTGATGGAACGCGGCCTTCACGAGTTCCTGACCAGGTTCATCCAGTCAAACAACGCCCTCGCCGCCCACGTCGAGGAAGACTTCCGATTCAACAGATGAGGGAAGATCAATGCGTCTGAAAATCAACCATGCTTCCAATTACAGCTATACGAGCCCTGTGTCCTATGGCCTGCTGCAGCTGCGCCAGACGCCAAAGTCGAGTGTCGGCCAGACAGTGCTGATGTGGAAGCACGTCATCGAAGGCGGGCGGATCGAAGCAGAGTACGAAGACCATAACGCAAACTGGGTTCAGTTGATCAGCGTGGACCCGGGCGCCAAGGCCCTGACGATTGCGAGCGAGGGCGAAGTCGAGGTCGAGGACCGCTCGGGGATAATCGGCCAGCACCGCGGCTTCACGCCGCTCTGGCTTTTCCGGCGCTCAACGGCGCTCACGCGCCCGGGCCCGCTGCTGCGCAAGCTCGCAAAGGCCTCGCCGGACAATTCACAAGGCGACCTGGCCCGCCTGCATGCCATCGCCGAGCAGGTGCGCAGCGCCGTCCTGTACCAGCCCGGCTGGACCGACGCCGACACCAGGGCCGAAGATGCCCTCGAAAAGGGCCTCGGCGTCTGCCAGGACCATGCGCATGTCTTTATCGCCGCTGCCCGGCTGCTCGGCTATCCGGCGCGCTATGCCGGCGGCTACCTGATGATGAATGATCGTATCCAGCAGGATGCCGGCCATGCCTGGGCCGAGGTGCATGTCGAGAGTATCGGATGGGTTGGTTTCGACATTTCGAACGCTATCTCGCCCGACAGCCGTTATGTTCGCGTAGCGACAGGACTTGACTACCGGGAGGCCGCACCCGTTTCTGGCATGCGGTTCGGCGCCGCAAGCGAATCGCTTGATGTCTCGATACAGGTGCAACAACAATAAGAAACCCGCCTCTCGGTTCTTCCCCCCCATGACTTATTGCGTCGGACTAAAGCTCAATAGCGGCCTTGTTTTCATGTCGGACACCCGCACGAATGCGGGGGTCGACAATATCTCGCGTTTTCGCAAGCTGTTTACCTGGCAGGTCCCCGGTGAACGCGCGCTGGCGCTGATGACGGCCGGCAATCTTGCAACCACCCAATCGGTCGTCAGCATCCTTGAAGAGCGCACCAAAGCGCCGTCCGAGCGCCGACCCTCGATCCTCGAAATGCCGACCATGTTCCAGATCGCCCGGTATGTGGGCGAGACCTTGCGGGACGTGATTCACTCCAACTCGGCAACCGGGCAAAAAGCCGACTCGGCCTTCAATTCCACGATTATTCTTGGCGGGCAGGTGAAGGGCATGGCGCCGCGCCTGTTCCTGATCTACCCGGAAGGGAATTTCATAGAAGCCAGCGACGACACGCCGTTCTTCCAGATCGGCGAGACCAAGTATGGCCGCCCGATCCTCGTTCGGGCCTATAACCGGGCAATGAGTTTCGAGGACGCCGCGAAGCTCCTGCTCGTCTCGTTCGACTCTACGGTGAAAGCCAATCTCTCGGTCGGCCTGCCCCTGGACTTACAGGTGATTGACAGGGACGCGCTGCGTCTCGGTCTGTCCAAACGCATCGAGAGCGAAGACCCCTACTACCAGACAATCTCAAACGGCTGGGGCGACGCACTCAAGAAGGCGTTCGATTCATTGCCCGGATTTTCCTTCTGACCTGTTTCAGGTTGATGGAAAACCAGACCGGTGATCCTGGGCCGCGGGTCAATACTCGCGAATACAGCCTCAATCAGGCACAGGGCTGAACACGATTGCAGCGTTGCCGAAGGCTTCGCGGTAGCGGGCGAGCCGTTCGGCGCTGATCGTGCGCAGGCCCATGACAGGTTCCAGAATAACGAAGGTGTCGCCGTCATGACCGGCGATCAGGACATAATGATTGAGCATGCCCTGCCCGGTCATTTCCGAGAGCTGAGCACTGCGGGAGATCACGAGCGCAGCGGGAAACCCGAGGACGCGAATGTTCGCGCCGGGCAGCTGCCAGCCTTGGACAAAGACCGACGGAATCCGGACCGGTACCAAGACGGGCCGGCCGGCTTCAAGCTCGCGCAGGATGTCGCCCGGATGTAACCGCGCAGCGCTTGCCAGCAGACCCTGCGCGCCGGCCAGTGTCACGATCTCGGCCATGGAGTAGCCGGCCTGCATGTCGGCGGGCGGCGTGCTTGAGAAAATGTCAGCGCCCGAAACATGGCCGGGGCCGAGCCAGTAATTGGTCACGCTGGCGAGCGCATGTGCGCCGCAGGCGACCGAATTGCTCTGGCGATCATGTACGACCGGCATCAGGAGTGTTGAAGGCGGATCTACAACCCGGTCAAAGAATTCAAAGCTGTTGGCGCCGCTCCGGCCGGCGAAGGCGCCGGGACTGGCGCTCGGGGTCGTGGCGCAGGCGCTGACCCCGAGCGCGAGCGCCGCAGCTGCCGTTCGCAACATCGGTCAGATCGCGGACGCGACCACGAGCACGATGACGACGAGGCCGACGATGGCCAGCACGTTGTTGGTCGTCATGCCGGCATTATAGGCTTCGGCTTCTGCCGCCGTCACGAGTTGGACCGTGTAGCCTTGCTCCTGGTAGGCAACGACCGTCTCAGCCTCCTGGGAAGACAGGCCATAGGATCGCAGGTCAGCGCTGCTGAACGGCTGGGCTTCGACGCTGCGGAACTGGGAAGCGGGGGCTTCGGCGAATGCGAACGGCGCAGCAAATTGCGAGACGGCGAAGGCGGCGGCGACAGCTGCCGGAATACGGATTTTCATGGGTTCGTCCTCTTCGGTTGATTTCGATCAGGAAGCCTTCCTGCCTTGCAGGTGCCGGTCATCCCCGCCGTGCGCCTTCAGGATCTGCTGACGGCTTGTGCATGCAGTCAATTCTACAATCCGCGAAGTCCCGGGAAGTTCCCGTCAGGCTGAAAAATGTTTGGACAGCTTCAGCCCCTGGCCCTGATAACTGGAGCCCTTGCCGCCGTACAGTCCCTTGGGGCGCCCCGACATCGGCTCATAGATCAGCTTGGCGACGGGCTGCCCATGTTCGAGAATGAAGGGCACATCGCGCGAACGCACTTCCAGAACGGCCCGGCTACCGTCCTTGTTCATGCCGAAACCCGGATCGAAGAAGCCGGCATAGTGCGCGCGGAACTCGCCGAGCTCCGGCGCGATCGGGGCCATCTCGGCCGCTTCGTCAGGCGCGACCTTCACGGTCTCCCGGCTGACCAGAATGTAAAACTCTTCCGGGTTGAGCACGATACGGCCGTTCTTCGGATAGACCGGCTCCCAGAACTGGCTCACATCGTGGACGCCGATCCCGCTCAGGTCCACAACGCCTGAGTGCGGCTTCGCGCGGTAGCCTGCGGGCTGTCCGGCAGGCGGTTCGAGGTCGATGGAGACGACCTTTTCCTTCAGCGTCTCCGGCTTCTTCCGTTTGAAGCGCAGCTGCGCAAGCCGGTCGCCCGGGCGCACCATGATGGGAAAGGTGCGGGGGCTGACTTCGAGATAGAGGGGCCCGGAATAGCCGGTCGTCACTTCGTCGAAGGCTTTCGCGCGATTCGTCACCAGACGCGTGAATACGTCGATCCGGCCGGTCGAGCTCTTGGGGTTGGCGCGTGCTGCCAGGCCTGCCGGAAGGCGCAGGGATTCCTGCAAGGGAACGAGATAGACGCAGCCAGTCTCGAGCACCGCGCCCTTGTCCGTCAGGTCGATGCGGTGCAGCCGGATGCCGGGGTCCCGCAGCAGATCGGCCACGGCCCGGTCCTTGCCGGGCAGGAAACTGGCGCGCAGCCGGTAGGCGTCTTCAGCCAGCCGCAGGTCAAGGCTGGCGGGCTGCACCTGACCGGGCTCAAGCGCCAGCGTGCTGCGGATCGACCCGCCCGCCACCAGCATCTCGATTTCGAAGTCGGGAAGAACCCCGCTCATATCAGCCATTGCTTGCACCCCACGCTGATCAGGCATAAGTCCCTCTCCCGGAAACACAAGGACGAGCGCTGACATGGCCGATGCACCCGGCAGAGACGACCCCGAACAGGGCCCCAGGGGATGGAAGCCCGCCACCCAAGCGGTGCGCGGCGGCCTGATGCGCTCGCAGTTCGGCGAGATCTCCGAAGCAATCTTCCTCACCTCCGGCTACGCCTACGATTCTGCCGAGCAGGCCGAGGCCCGCATGGCTGGCCGGGAAGAAGGTTTCGTCTATTCCCGCTATGGCAGCCCGACCGCCGAGATGCTGCAACAGCGCCTCTGCCTGATCGAAGGCGCGGAGGCATGCCGCGTCACCGCGTCGGGGATGGGCGCTATCTCTTCGGCAATTCTCGCGCCGCTGAAAGCCGGCGACCGCGTGGTGGCCGCCACGGCCCTGTTCGGTTCCTGCCGCTGGATTCTCGCCAACCAGATGCCGAAGTTCGGCATCGAGACGGTCTTCGTCGACGGCGCAGACATCAACGCCTGGGCCCGCGAAATCGGCAAGGGTTGCCAGCTCGTGCTGATCGAAAGCCCCGCAAACCCGCTGCTCGACGGCGTCGACATCGCGGCGGTTGCGAAACTCTGCAAGCAAGCCGGAGCGCTGCTGGTGGTGGACAACGTGTTCGCCACACCGGTGCTCCAGCGTCCGCTGGAACTTGGCGCGGATGTCATCGCGTATTCTGCGACCAAGCACATGGACGGCCAGGGGCGTGTCCTCGCGGGCGCGATCCTGACGACTGGGAAATACATGTCCGAGGTGTATGATCCCTGGCTGCGCCATGTCGGCCCTGCCTGTTCGCCGTTCAATGCCTGGGTCGTGCTGAAAGGCCTGGAGACGATGCAGCTGCGCGTCGAAGCGCAGAGCCGCACCGCAGCGCGCCTTGCAGATGCCATCGCAGCGCATCCCGCCGTCGCCGCAGTGCGCTATCCCCACCGCAAGGATCACCCGCATTACGAAATACATATGAAGCAGATGAAGTCAGGCGGCACGCTCCTCGCGCTTTCGCTCAAGGGCGGGCAGGCGGAAGCGTTCCGTTTCCTGAACGGGTTGAAGATTGTCGATATCTGCAACAATCTAGGCGACACCAAGACGCTTGCCTGCCACCCTTCGACGACGACACACCGTGCGCTGTCGGACGCCGAACAGGCGGCTATGGGGCTTGATCGCAGCTGGGTCCGTGTGTCGGTTGGCCTTGAGGACGGAGACGATCTTGAGGCAGACTTCCTCAGCGCCCTGAGCGCAGTGTAGATTCGAAAAGGTAGCCTCACCGGATGGCCCGACGTCCCGCGCCACCGCACTACGAAGCGGTCACAGGCGGCGTGCGCATTCGCGTGCGCACCCGCTTCCTGCATGATGAGTCCGAGCCCGGACGCAGCCGGTTCATGTGGTCCTACACCGTGGATGTCGAGAACGAGAGCGACCGGACATGGACCATCACCCGGCGTCACTGGCGCATTGTCGACATGGCGGGGCGGATGATGGCGGTCGACGGTGAAGGCGTTGTTGGCCAGACGCCGACCCTCGCGCCCGGCGAACGGTTCAATTACTCTTCGGGGACACCGCTCGCGACACCCTCCGGCATCATGAGCGGAACGTATGACCTGATCGATGAGAACGGCGAGGAAATGGTCGCGGTGATCCCGACCTTCTCCCTCGACAGTCCCTACGATAAATCCCGGCCGAGCTGACGGCCTACTTCAACGGACGCGGTACACCCGGCAGGGGCTCGCCGGCATCGATGACGCGGAAGTTTGTCGCAATGAAGTCGGCCGTGAACAATGCCTGCAGGTCATCGGGGGCAAGCACGCCGGCCCATTTCGCCAGCTGGTCCGGACCGCTCTCGGCATGCAGAACAGTGGAGCCGGCCGTATCGACAAGGATTGCGCCATATTCCTGCAAGGCTCTCGCGACGACTTTGGCGCCCGGCGACAGGAGTGTGTTGTCGATATCGAAATCGGGGTTGAGCTGGATGCGCGCGCCCATCGGCAGGCCGGCCGGGCGTTCGCTGGCCTTGTCGGCCGCATCAAGCGCCATGCTGGCCGGCGGCAGGAACTTGCCGGTCTGGGCGAGGGGATAGGCAAAGGCGAGTGCATGGTCGATGCGGCCCGCTTTCACGTCCTCGACACGGATCAGGCCGGCCATCAGCGGCGCGCCCGACGGCCTAGCACCGCCGGAGAGGTCAGCGCGCTCAGCTTTCATCCAGGGCATAGCGACGCCTGTGCCGGACAGGTCGATGGCTGCGCCGAAGCCGGCAAACCATTCGCCCTCTCCAGTCCGGCCAAGCTGGCGCGTGTCCCAAGCGAGGTTGCGCGCCGGATCTACCAGGGTAACGTAATGGCGCTGCGACGGGGCCGCGTCTTCCGGCAGTGTGTCGGCAGGCAGCGGCACACGGTCACCGCGTTCGAAACCCGGCCCATACCGGCCGGCATACAGCGCGCGAACCGGTTGCCTCGGGGCTTTGGAGGAGTCGAAATACTTAACCATGACCGACCACTCGGGCATGTTGACATACAGCGCCCCGCCGGCCCCGACATCGGCGATCAGGACGTCCGATTTCGGGTCAATCTTGGCATCCGCAGGGATCTGCGTGTTCCAGGGACTGTCAGGCGAGAAGGGGCGCCAGCCAGCGGCCGGTTCAGCCGCTACCGCGAGCGTGGTGGCAGGGATTGCGCCGGTCTGGGCGCAGCCGGTGATCAGGACGGCGCCGATCAGAGCGCCCGCAGGCAGGAATTGGCGCAACATGGAATGGGTCTCCGAACGCAGGTTTCGGCAATGCTTTGCAAATTGCCTGCCGCTCGCGCCTGACGCGAGTTTTCTGCAGACCGAGCATGGGCCTCGTTCACGCCCTGTGCCCGCCCGCCTCCGGATAGAACGGTTGACCCGCCGCAGCAGGTTTCAGAGGCCGAGCACAGCCTTCGCCATGATGTTGCGCTGGACCTCGTTTGAGCCGCCATAGATCGAACCCGCCCGGTTGTTGAGGTAACGGGCCATGCCTGTCACCAGCGCTTCCGGCCCGTGGATGGGAACGTTGGCGCCCGGCTGCCAGGCGCCCGGCTGCCAGGCGTCCGGCTGGTAGGGGGCGGCATGGGCGCCGAGCGCCTGCACGCCGGCCTCGTCGATCGCCTGCAACAGTTCCGTTCGCTGGATCTTCAGCATCGATCCCGCCGGACCTGGCGGCTGGCCGCCGGTCAGGTCGGAGAGGCTGCGCTGCTCGGTCGTCTTGATCGCCTCGAGGCGCATCGACAGTTCCCCGATCCGCCGGACCAGCGCTAAGTCCGCGTTCGAATCGGTTCCTACATGTCTTTGCAGGCGCGCGAACACGGCCTCGAGCCCAGCGGACGATCCGCCTCCCCGTTCGAATTCGAGCAGGTACCTGGCGACCGACCAGCCATCATTCTCTTCGCCCAGGCGCCCCGATTTTTGCAGGCGCACATCGTCGAAAAACACCTGGTTCAGTTCAGGCTCGCCGGCCAGCGTGATGATCGGCTCGACCTTGATGCCGGGCGTCTTCATGTCGAGCAGCAGGAAAGTGATCCCCTCCTGCGGCTTCGCACCGAAGTCCGTCCGTACAAGGCAGAACATCCTGTTGGCGTGGTGCGCTTGCGTCGTCCAGATCTTGGTGCCGTTGAGCACGTAGTGATCTGCATCGCTCCCGGCCCTGAGCTGCAGTGACGCAAGGGCGGATCCGGATCCCGGCTCCGAATATCCCTGGCACCGGTAATCCTCGCCGGACAGGATGCGGGGCAGGTAGTGCGCCTTCTGCTGCGGTGTCCCGTAGCCTATGATACAGGGCCCGGCCATGCCCAGCCCCATCGGCGACAGGCCCGGCGCGCCCGCGCGCGCGCATTCGGAGGCGAAGACATGGCGCTGCATTTCATTCCAGCCGGTCCCGCCATGCGCCTTCGGCCAGTGCGGCGCAACCCAGCCGCGCGCATGCAGGATGCGCTGCCAGGGGAGGGTGAACTCGGGCTCGATGAACACGCTGGTCGCAAGCCTTCCGGCCGCCGCAAGGTCCGGTGTGAGATTCTTTTCGAGGAAAGTCCGCACTTCATAGCGAAACGCCACATCCTCGGCTGTCAGATCAAGGTTCATCGCTTCAATACCCCGCTGCGCGGCCTGTAGCGGAACACGGCCAGCCGTCTCTTGTTCCCGCGAGCTGGCAGAAAAGCCGGAGCTGGCCAATTCCCGAAGACGGCTGACCCGAAGTCAAGCCTCCGGAGGGGTCAGGGTGGGGCGGACCGAAACCGTCATTGCGCCCTGCAGCCGTTCACCGGGGGCCAGCACAATCATCTGCTCCGCCGGCGCAAGCTCGGCCATGTTGACCGCATTGTTCACATGCGAGACCGGCTCGGCGCAAAAATAGGGTTCGCCCGGCGGCGTATAGATGACCAGGTTCCCGAGCGCCGGTGTGGCCGTCAGGGATATGGCGAGCGCGTCCGCGCCGGCGAACTCCGCTTTCCCGCTCCAGCCATAGAAACAATGATCGAGGCCCGGTGCGCCCAGGTCGTCCGGGGCGGCCGCGCGCCTGAAGGGCAGTCCTGTGTCGCTGGGCATTGTCGTCCAGCGGCCATGTGTTGAGGCCGTCAGTTGCAGGCCATGGGGCCTCACGAAATAGGGGTGCAGGCCAATTCCGGCGGGCATCGGCCCGGTGTCGAGGTTCGCGACCGAAATCGTTATCTGCAGGCTGCCCGCCGCGATGCGCAGAACCTGTTCGGCGCGGTATCGCCAGGGCCAGCTGCCCGGCACGTGTTCAAACCACATGCGCGCTCCGCCAGAGGCGGTCAACTCTGCCGACCAGGCTGCACGCCAACCCAGCCCGTGCAGGGCGTGCGGCGCAACATACTCCGGAGGCGGAAGAAGTATCTCCCGTCCCCGGAAGTGAAATCTTCCATCCCGGATCCGGTTAGAAAACGGCACAAGCGGAAAACAGCCGGCCTGCTGGTCTGCCGCCGCACGTCCGCTCCTGCCGGGTGCCAGAACCGGGCGGCCCCGCCAATCTGCGCGAACAACCTGGCCACCATTGGCCGGGTCGAGCTCAACCATCCAGTCGCCTTCGCGCAGGATCAGCGCGCCGTCTTGCATGGGTTCAGTCCGTCCGTTCGATCTGCGGATGGCGAGCCTTCAGCGCGGCCCACCAGGCGGCCGCAAGCTCCGGCGCCACCAGTGCGACGATACAGCCGCCAAAGCCCGCCCCGGTGATCCGCGCCCCGTCGGCGCCGAGGGCCACAGCGTCCGCAACCATACGGTCAATCACCGGCACCGAGACCTCCATGTCATCGCGCAGTGAGGCATGGCTCGCCTGCATCAGCGCCCCAAACGCCGGCCGGTCCTGCGCCTTCAGCGCCGCCACGGCGGCAAGGCTGCGCTGACCTTCGGTCCAGACATGGCGCACACGCTTTCCTGCTGCGCCTTGCAGCCCGGCGAACTCGGCAGGGTCCGCCTGGCAGAGGTTGGCAGTGCCGAGCGCGTCCATCGCATCCCTGCACTCCATCTGGCGCGCCTTGTAGCTGCCATCTGCCAGCTCGCGCCGCACGCCCGACTGGATCACAATGATCGCCCAATCCTCCGGGAGCGGTACAAGTTCGTAGCTGCAATCGCGTGTATCCAGCGCCAGGACATGCCCCCTGCGTCCGGCGGCCACCGCCATCTGGTCCATGATGCCGCACGGCACGCCCATGAAGTCATTCTCGACCCCGCGCGCCATCTGCGCCAGTGCGACATCATCAGTCTCGCCCGCCGGACGGCAGGCCTTCAACGCCGCGACAATCGTGGCGGCGGACGAGGACAGGCCCTGGCCAACCGGAATGTCGCTGCGAACCGTCACGTCCTGGCCAGCCTCGATCCAGCCCCGCCCCCGAGCCACCTGCAGCGCGCCGCGAATGGCGTCAGTCCAGTCCCGCCTCGCGGGCAAATCAATGCCGATCTGGACTTCGTCACCAAACTCTGCCGACTGGATATAATCCGTCTGCGTCCCGTTCGGTGTGCGGGTCAGCCGGATTTCACTGCTTATCGGCATCGGCAGGACGGTCCCGCCGCTGAAATCGATCCATTCGCCAATCAGGTTTACCCGGCCCGGGATACGCACGCCGATCGTCTCTCTGCTCATGGCGCCCTCAGCCTCTCCGCGGCAGCTTCTGGAACAACATCCACTGTGAACACACCGGTGAACTGCTCCACGCTTGCCAGGTATTTCAGCCGCCCTGCATCCCGCAGGATCGGATAGAATTGCACCGTGAACTGAAATCCTGCGCTCGCGCCGCCGGGCGCTGCCTGAAAGCTCATCATGTAAGGCATCGGCGCTCCGAAGAGTGCATCCAGCCGCTCCGGCACTTCTCCGAGCAGCGCCGCCAGTGCTTCGGTCTCATCGCCGGTCATCTCCCACGGTCCGGCGCATCGCCTTTTCGGCATGATCCAGGTTTCATAGGGAAACCTTGAGAACGGCGGACAGAATGCCGCCACGTCGCCTGCCGCCGTCACATCAAACCGTCCGCCCCAGCGCGCATGATCCGTAGTCAGATCATATCCATCCGCGAAAGCCCTGGCCGCTGCCGCCTGAGGAGCAGGCACGAAGGGAAAGGAATAGATCTGGCCATGCGGATGCGGGAGGGTAACGCCCACCTGTTCGCCCCGGTTCTCGAACGCCATGACATAGGCTGCGCCTTCGTCGTGCAGGGCCCGGTAGCGGTCGATCAGAGCCTCCAGCAGCAGAACGCGCCGGTCCTGGCCGATCGTCTGCAGGCTGCCTGTCGCTGCACTCGTGTAAACCACCACTTCGCACCGCCCGGTTGCGGGGCCGTCCGCCCAGCAGGTCGGCGCGCCGGCCGGAGCCCCGGGCTTCAGGCCTGGAAACCGGTTATCGAAGATCGCCAGCTCGAAATCCCGGAACGGTATCTCTGTCACGGCGCCGCCTGCCGGGGCGAGGGGGTCGGCCGCTGCTGACGGATGGAAGGTCCGCGCCTGCCGGTGCGGCGCGTACAGCGAACAGGTCCCCCGCAGGGGATCCCGCCGCAGTTCGCTCTGGTCACTGGCAGACGCGAGCAGTTCCTCGCCCGGCTCCCCCCGGTGCGGGGCATAGCCATACACACGCAAGGCGCGTCCATCGGCCTTGGCATGATCGCGCCGGTAAACATCGCGTGCCCGGCCCTTGAGAAGGGTATTGAACATATCGGCTGTCATCGCCCGCCTGATTGGCAGCGTTTTCTTTCCAAGTCATCCCGGCCCGTGCCAGAAAGGCGGTCTGAATGGAGATTCTCCCGGCATGAAACTCGGCGTCTGCTACTATCCCGAACACTGGCCGGAGGCCGACTGGGCCGAAGACGCGAAGATGATGCGCGAACTGGGCCTTGGCCTCGTGCGCATCGGCGAGTTCGCCTGGTCGCGGATCGAGCCGGAGCCGGGCCGCTTCGACTGGGCATGGCTCGACCGCGCGATCGAGACCCTGCACGCGCACGGCCTGGGCGTTGTCCTCGGCACGCCAACCGCCACCCCGCCGAAATGGCTCGTGGACCTCCATCCCGACATACTCCCGCATGACGAGCATGGCCGCCCCCGCCGCTTCGGATCACGCCGGCATTATTGTTTCTCCTCGCAAACCTATCGCCGCGAAAGCGCGCGCATCACCGAGGCGCTCGCCCGGCGGTATGGCAGCCACCCGGCGATTGCCATGTGGCAGACCGACAACGAGTTCGGCCACCATGGCAGCGATGAAAGCTTCTCGCCGGACGCCGAAGCTGCTTTCCGCCAATGGCTCGGGCGCCGTTACACCACGACCGCGGCGCTGAACGCCGCCTGGGGCACGGTCTTCTGGTCGCAGGAATATCGCAGCTTCGGGGAAGTCGATCTGCCCGGTGCGACGGTCACCGAAGCAAACCCGTCCCACATCCTCGATTTCCGCCGCTTCAACAGCGACCAGATGGTCAGTTTTCATGCAGGACAGGCGGAGATCATCCGCCGCCACAGCCCGGATCGTCCCGTCACGCACAATTTCATCGGGGACTTCATCCGCCTCAACCATCACGACATCGGCAGGCATCTCGATATTGCAACATGGGACAGTTATCCCATCGGCCTCCTCAGCGAGGGGCATTTCACGCCGCAGGAAAAGTCCCGCTGGATGCGTCAGGGCCACCCGGACTTTGCCGCCTTCAACCACGACGTCTACCGCGGCACTGCGCCGGAATGGGCGATCATGGAACAGCAGCCCGGCCCGGTGAACTGGGCGCAGCACAACGCGGCCCCTGCGCCCGGCATGGTGCGCCTCTGGACCTGGGAGGCCTTCGCGCATGGTGCCCGCTTCGTCAGCTATTTCCGCTGGCGCCAGCTGCCGTTTGCGCAGGAACAGACCCATGCCGGGCTGCTTGGCTGGGACCGCACGCCGCAGCCCGTCATGGACGAAGTGCGCGCCGTGAGTGCGGAACTTGAAGCGGTCGGCGACATTGCGCTCCGGCTCGCAGATGTTGCCCTCGTCCTCGATTACCCCAGCCTGTGGCACCATGAAATCCAGCCCCAGGGCCGGCGCGGCGCCGCCATCAACCTTTGCCGGACGCTCTATACCGGCTTGCGCAGGCTGGGTCTGGATGTCGACATTGTTCCGGCCGCGGCCGATTTTGCGGGCTATAAACTGGTTGTCCTGCCAAGCCCCTCCATATTGCCCGAAGGTATCGATACACGCCTCAAGGCCAGTGGCGCCGTCGTTCTTGCGACCGCGCTCACCGGTTGCCGTACGCAGGAGAGCCATCTTCCGCCGCGTCCGGATCTCGGCCCGTTGCCGGGCCTCCTCCCGATGCGGATGATCCGGTTCGAAAGCCTCGCGCCCGCCATCACGCTGAGGGTACGCACGGACAGTATAACGTACACCGCAGGCCGCTGGCTCGAAACCCTGGAGACCGATGCGAAGGTATCCGCCAGATTCGATACCGGCGCCCCCGCCTGGATCAGCCACGGGCGCGCGCACTATCTTGCGACCTGGCCGGACGAGTTGCTGCTCAATGACATCCTTGAAGGCCTGTGCGCCGAGGCCGGGCTCGCCCTGCGCCGCACTGGCCCCGACCTTCGGCTGCGCCGCGCGGGCGGGCTCCAGTTCGCTTTCAATTACGGACCGAACACGCTCGACCTGAGGACGCTTGGGGCGCCGTCCGGTTCCGCCGCCTACAGGCTCGGCGGCCCCCACCTCAGCCTTGGCGGTGTTGCCGCCTGGCCGGTCTGAAACTCACTCCGCAACGAGCCGGAAGATCGCAGCCGTCTCCGCCGCAATGGCCGGCATCGTCAGTCCCGACTGGCGTAGCCAGGCGCCGGACAGTTCGGCGCCGTCCTTCATGGCATTCAGGAACGGTGCTGAATGGTTCGTCCGTGCGCGGTCTAGCCGCGTCACCGTATAGGCGCCGTCCTCGAGCATCGGTAGCCGCACCAGCGGCATGTGCCTCTGCTGCGTCGGCTCTATGCGGTACAGCAACAGCACCAGATCACGCGCTTCGCCATGCGCTTGCCACACTACGCCGTCGCCCGCCTCGCCAAGCCAGACGCGGCCTGAATGCAGCCGGTCCCGCAGCGCCTTGTACTGCGTGATCCAGTCCTTCAGCCTTTCGCGCTCCCTCGCATCCAGCTTCATCGGATCCAGTTCGACGCCGAAATGCCCCGCCAGTGCGACGCCCGCCCGGAAATCCAGAGACTGCCTGCGCCGCGTGCTGTGGGCAGGCGCCATACCGATGTGCGACCCCATCACTTCCGGAGGAAACACGCGCAGGAATTCCCGCTGCATCGCGATCCGCTGTACGGCGTCCAGCGAGTCGCTGGTCCAGAACCGGTGCGTGTACTGAAGTATGCCTGCATCAATACGGCCGCCACCTGCTGCACAGGCCTCAATCTCCACATCCGGAAAATCGGCCCGCAGCCGGGCCATCAGCGCATATGCCGCCTGCACCTGCCGCCTGTAGGCGGGCGCCGGCCCACCTGCCACGATCTCCCGGTTATGATCCCACTTGAGATAAGAAATCGGCAGGATACGGAGTAGGCCGGCAAGGACGCCGTAAAGGTGCTCCGCCGCGCCGGGCGCGCTCATGTCCAGGACCATCTGGCTGCGCCCGGTCTGCACCGGCCGTCCGGCGCCCGTCAGGATCCAATCTGGATGCGACCGTGCAAGGTCACTGTCCGGATTGATCATCTCCGGCTCGACCCACAGGCCGAACCCCATCCCGAGACCGGTCACATGCGCAGCCAGTGGTCCCAGTCCGTCCGGATACTTCCGCTTGTCCGGCGTCCAGTCGCCCAGCGCCGCCTTGTCATCCTTGCGGCCTTCAAACCAGCCGTCATCCAGCACGAAGCGTTCGATCCCCAGACTGGCCGCTTCGTCTGCAAGCGCCTTCATGCCGGCCATGTCATGATTGAAGTAGAAGCCTTCCCATGTGTTGATCTGAACAGGTCTTGGCCGCATCCTGCCACCCGGCCATGTCATCCGTTTACGGATTGCGGCGTGGAAATTCTGCATGGCGCCGCTGCGCCCCTCGGCGGAAAAGGTCGCGACCAGTTCCGGGGTCGCCAGCGTCTCGCCCGGACCAAGGCGCACCTCACCAGGCGCAAGCCACTCGCCGAATTGCCAGAGATACCGCCCGTCATCGAGCCATTCGGCCTGCTGCACGGAGTTGCCGGACCAGGCGAGGTGCGCCGCATAGACATGCCCTTCAGGCGTCTCTGCAAAGCCGGTCGGAGGTGCATCATGCGAGGTGAGGCCCCGCCTGTTTTCCCGGCGCCAGGTGCTGCGCGTAAGCTGCTGCACCTGCGGTCCGAATTCTGCCTGGTGGCGCCCGTTGTAGAAATGCATCTGCCGTGCCTCTGGTGGCAGGGGCAGGGAGGCAGCAGCAAGCCACTGCACGTCGAGGACGCCCGGGCCTGCATTCGTCAGGAGCGTTGACGCCGTGAGGACATCCGTTGCCGGATCAAGGGCGAGCCGCACCTCAACCGCGACCCCGGAAATTGTATCTGCCAGATGGATCACCAGTGCGTCCTGCTTGCGGTGCAGGCGCATGCCGGTCACAGCCTGCGCCCAATCGGCACCCGCCCGGTGCGCCAAAAGCGCGCTCTGCGCGAACCAGCCCTCGCCGATCAGGGGGAAAACGCTCAGGGCCACGTCCTTGTCCAGCGCAAACGAGGGAAGGGGCCGGGTCTCCGCGAGCGCCGCATCCGGCCGCGCGGTGCCCGGCAGGCGCGGTCCCCAGTAGCGCCATAACGGTGCACCGCCTGGTACGGCTTCCAGCACAAGCGTACTCGCCCGCCCGTGCAACACGTGAAATTCTGCCAAACCTGTCTCCCGCCCGAATGCTGCCAAATGCTGCCCGCTGCTGCCTGCTGCTGCCTGCTGCTGCAGCGTTTACCGATTGCCCAAGACGTGTCGACAGGCAAGCTGCGGGCCGAACCTTGCGATGCCCGCCAATTTCAACAGGATCGCGTAAAGGATTCGCAATCCGCCCGTGGAACGAAGGAGAGCGCGTCAAAGGAAGGTCTCGCCATGCTGACCGACAAGAAAGCCGTAACCATGATCTCCGCCTCGCTGCACCAGATATCGCTGCGCCTCCTCGGCGGTATCGACGCTGGCGGCACGACGTTCAAATGCGCTCTCGCGGACGCAACCGGCCACATCCTCGAAACGCGCCGGATTCCGGTCACGTCGCCGGAAGCCACAATCGGCGCTTGCCTGGGCTTCTTCCGCGAGATGCTGACCCTGCGCGGCGCAAAACTCGCTTGCCTCGGCATTGCCAGCTTCGGCCCGGTCGACGTCGATCCGATGTCACCAGACTACGGCACGCTGCTGGCGACCCCGAAGCCCGGTTGGTCCGGCACCCGGCTGACGCAGCGCTTCTTCGCAGGCCTCGGCGCGCCGGTTGTGCTCGATACCGACGTCAACGGCGCCCTCACGGCGGAGCGGGAACTCGGCGCGGCAAAGGGCCTGCGCTCTGCGGCCTATGTCACGATCGGCACCGGCATTGGCGCAGGCCTGTTCGGGCCGGGCGGATTCCTCTCGAAGCCCACACACCCCGAGTTCGGTCACATCCGGGTTGAGCGTCATCGCGATGATCACGCCTTCGCCGGCGTCTGCCCGTTTCACGGTGGCTGCCTTGAAGGCCTGGCAAGCGCCACCGCGCTCACCCGCCGCCACGGCGATCCGGCACTCTTGACGCGGGATCACCCTGCCTGGGAAATCGAAGCATTCTATCTCGCGCAGGCCTGCCTCGCGCTGACGCTGACAGCGCGCCCTGAACGCATCCTGCTCGGCGGCGGCGTCATGCTCGCAGAAGGCCTGATGCCGAAAGTTCGCGCAGCCTTCGCGGCCTTGCTGAACGGCTACCTCGAAATGTCCGGCGGCGATATCGAAACCCTTATCCAGCGCCCCGCCCTGGGTGATGACGCCGGCATGATCGGCGCCGTCACGCTTGCCCGCCAGGCCGTAACTGCCGGAAACTGGAGCGCCTGAACTTACGACTTCAGCATGTTGATCAGGTCGTCGATGGGGTGGTCGCAAATGCGATCGCTCTGTCGGATATGCCATATGGGATCAGCAGGTGGTCGCCGGTGCGCAGCGCGCCGCATGTATAGACAACAGCAGGCACATAGCCTGACCGGTCAGCGTTTTCCGCCGTCAGGATGGGCTCACGCGACCGGGCAATCACCTTTGATGGATCTTCCAGGTCAGCAATGCGCAGCCAGGCGCATACTTGCGCATCGCCCCCGCGCCGTGCGTCAGCAGCAGCAAGCCGGCGCTCGTGCGGATCGGGCTACCGCAATTGCCGATCTGGATGAACTCCCACAGATAGCGAGGCTCCATCGACAGCGCGCCCTCGCGGTTCCAGTCGGAAAGGGTCTCGGAAGCGCAGCAGGAACAGGTTTTCCCCGTCATGCCGGCCAATCATTGTGTAGAGACCGTTTATCCGCTCCGGGAACAAGGCCATTGCCTTGTTGCGCCCGGCATCGCCCGGGCTCAGCAGTCCGAATGTCATCAGCACGGTTCGTCCGTCCAGCCCGAGCGTCTGCTTGAAGGCAGCCTGCCGCTCGAATGGGCGGTCCGGGCCGCCGTGCTCGATCACCTCGATGATGGTCGAGGGCGCGCCGTAAACACGGCAAGTAATGTCGCGCGAATGCTGCGATATCACCATGATCCGGCTCGCCCGCGCGATCAGGAACAGCATGATCCGCCGCTAGACCGCTGACGGCTCTGCCAGCACGGTATGGAAAGTGAAAACATGCGGGGCCGCAATCTCCCCGGCAAAGGCGCAGAACATCTTTCCGCATTCGCCGGCGAAGATGCCGAACTCGGGCTGGATCCAAACGGCGTCCACGCCGCTCTCGTTGATCTGCCCGGCGGCGCGGAAGGATGCCGGATCATCCGCGCGGATTGCTGCGCTGGCGCTGGCATACTGCATCGACTGAGCCGGATCATCGATCATGCAGACATTAGGTCCCGGTCCGGGCCGGAAGGATTTCAGCGTCTCGGCAATGTCGGTCGTGAAGGTCGCAGTCCCGCAGCGGCGCGTAGCCGCCCACCTGTGCAAGGCGCAAGCTGTCAAGCGCGACCTGCGACGCAGGCCGCACGGCTCGCACCAAATGGACCGGAGGGTGTTCGGTCAGGGCCGCGTTCGGGGGAACGGGAAAGGACGTTGCTGGCATGGCGGGCACTTTTCGGGTGGTCAGCACAAGGAACAGCCCGCCCAGCCGAACGTTCCGGCGCGAGGTGCGAAAGGAAAAGCGCGCAAAGAAAAAAAGCCCGGCCGCGCGTTCGCGCAGCCGGGCGTTCTTTAGTCTGCAAACGGCGCGAGCCTCAGAGTACGCGGTCTTTAAGGTCTTTCGAAGGACGGAAGGCAACCTTCTTGGAAGCCTTGATCTTGATCGCTTCGCCGGTTGCCGGGTTGCGGCCCTTGCGGGCCGGGCGGGCGCGAACCTGCAGGATGCCGAGGCCGGAGATGCGCAGCTTCTTGCCTTTTTTCAGGTAGCCGCCCATGCGGTCGATGAAGTCGCTGACGACCGATTCGGCCTGCTTTTTGGGCATCTGGTGGGCTTCGGAAAGCTCTGCGGCGAGATGCTTGATCGTCATCACGTCAGGCTGCGCTTTTTTCGCAGCGGCTTTCGGCGCGGTTTTTGCCGGGGCTTTTGCCGCGGCTTTCACCGGAG
>Ga0163144_10000922_pt1 | contig 69350 bp, 66 predicted proteins | sample OliLak19BULKMAT1_FD_123175 | JGI IMG/M metagenome (GOLD analysis project Ga0163144, IMG submission 123175) | Freshwater microbial mat bacterial communities from Lake Vanda, McMurdo Dry Valleys, Antarctica - Oligotrophic Lake LV.19.BULKMAT1 | ecosystem: Environmental > Aquatic > Freshwater >... | reverse complement strand
TGAGCCACCGGCAACACGCCACGCGGCATGAGCGTTAAGCACAGCGGCTGAAGCGCGTCTTCAAGATTGAGGTGGAGACCTGTGGCGGCAAGATGAAGGTCATCGCAGCTATCGAAGATCCGGCGGTGATCAAGCGCATCCTGGCGCATCTCGAGCACCGCCAAGGCGCCGGGCAACACCCTGAGCACCCGCCACGGGCCCCGCCGCAAAGCGTCCTGCCCGGTCTGCTGGATTAGGCCGCAGGCTCACCTACACGCACGGACGCTAGGCCTGACGCGGCCTTAGGCCATAGCGCCGTTCGCACCCGGTGCAGCAGGGGGCTGCGGGCAGCGCCCTGTAGGCCCGTGGTAGATGGCCGTCATGCTACTGGCACCTCGCATTACGCTGGATTTCCGCTACACGCGCCCATAGCTCGACCACCCTATCGACCGCCGCACCCCACCATCGCGTCTTGCGGATATCAAGTAGGCCTTTTATCCGGCCTATACTCGACGTCGGACTTGCGATCAATCCAGACATCGTTACCGCGCAAATCCAGGGCGGCATCGCCTTCGGCCTGTCGAATGCACTGAACGCGCAGATCACGCTCAAGGCCGGTACCGTCGAGCAGTGCAACTTCAACGATTACCCGTTGCTGACGCTTGCGGAAATGCCGATGGTCGACGTGCTACTGCTGCCGGCGACGGGGCGACCTTCGGGGATTGGCGAGGAGCCCGTGCCGGTGGTGATGGCAGCACTGGTCGACGCGCTGCGGGCGGCGGCGGCGCGCGCGCATTGCCGCTCAGAGCGCGGGCCATGACTTGAACGGCCGGCAACGGCGATCAAATCTTCTCCATGCCCCGCACCAGCACGTGCAGGGACTTTGCATCAAAGGCCGGCAGGAAATGATCGATGAAGGGCATTGCCGCACGCATGCCGGCGGCCCGGACCTGGAAGGTAGAGGCGCCATACATCGGGTTGATCCAGACGATTTTCCGGACCCGGCGCTGCAATTGCGCCAGTTCGCGCGCGACGAGCGTCGCGTCTCCGTTGTCGTAACCGTCGCTGAGGATGATGGCGACCGTGGAACTCGCCGAACCCTCCCGGATGACCCCGCGGTTCAGCAGCGCCAGCGCACCCCCGATGTCGGTGCCGCCGGACCAGTGACTGACCAGCGCCCCGATCTCACGCAGCGTGGCCGGCACCGAGCGGCTGCACAGCGCCGGCGTGATCTCGGTGACATGCGTGCTGAAGACCAGCGTGCGGGAATTGCGCATCAGCTGCTGCAGACCCAGCATCAGGCGCAGCAGGAAGGGATTGAAGCTGTCCATCGAGCCCGAGACGTCGCACAGCATCACCAGCCGCGTGCGCCGCACGCGGCGCTGACTGCGCGCGAGCTCGAGGAGCTCGAGACCGTGGCGCGTATTGCGGCGGATACTGCGGCGCAGATCGATACGCGTGCCGTGGCGCCCGGCGCGCAGGCGACGGCTTGGGCGCGTCGCCAGCCGTCGGGCGAGATCGCGAATGATGACCTCGAGCGGCGCCGATGACGGATCCCAGCGCTCACCGAGATCGACCTCGCGCGCTGCATCACTGGCGCTGAACTGCGCCGGATCGGCGGTGATCTGCTGGTCGGGATCCTTGTCGTGGTGGCCCAACGGGCCCTGCATGATTTCACCGCGGATGCCGCTGCGCACGCGACGGGTATCGGGCGCACCATGAAAGTAGCTTGCGAAGACCTGTTCGAACAGACGCTCCTGATCAGGGCTGCCCACGACATTCAGCCGCAGGCTCAGCCGGTAGTCTGCCTCGTTCAGGCTGTCGACAACGGCGAGCGCGCGCAGCGCATCGAGGCTGCCCGCCGGAGATACCGGCAGCCCGGCCGCGCGCAAACGCCCGAAGAACTCGAGGGTACGTTCCAGCACAAGCGGGGAGGGCGGCGTCATCGACGGCTCAGAAAACCTGACGGCTGCTGCCCGAGGCCGGTGCCTCGCCGGCCAGCAGACGCTCGAGATCGCTGCCGCGCAGGCGATCGATATCGTCCTTGTATTTGAGGATCACGCCGGCGGTTTCGAGCAGCATCTCCGGCGTCAGCGTGTCAACGCCGAGGCCGAGCAGCGCCCGGCTCCAGTCCAGCGTTTCGGCGATGCCCGGACGTTTGTAGAAATCGACCTGCCGCAGCGTCTGCATCGTGGTGACGATGGCGTCGGCAAGGCGCGCGCCCAGGCCGGGAAGACGGCGCGCGATGATCTCGCGCTCTTTTTCCGCGCTCGGGAAATCGACCCACAGATACAGGCAGCGACGCTTCAGCGCATCGTTCAGTTCGCGGGTGCGGTTGGACGTCAGCACGACATACGGCGGGCACACCGCGCTGAAGGTGCCGATTTCCGGCACAGTGATCTGATAGTCGGACAGGATTTCGAGCAGGAAGGCCTCAAACTCCTCATCGGCGCGATCGACTTCATCGATCAGCAGCACCGCCGGCCGCGGGCCCGGATGGCGGATGGCGGCAAGCAGCGGGCGGTTGAGCAGGAACTGGTCGTCGAAGATCGTCGACTCGAGGGTCGCACGCGCCGCGGCATCGTGTTCGGCCATGCGGATGTGCAGGATCTGGCGCGCGTAGTTCCATTCGTAAAGGGCGCTGTTGGCATCCAGTCCTTCGTAGCACTGCAGCCGGATCAGCGGCGTGTCCAGTACCCGGGCGAGCACTTTGGCGACTTCCGTCTTGCCGACGCCGGCTTCGCCTTCGAGCAGGATGGGCTTCTGCAGGTCGCCGGCGAGTTTGACCGTCAGCGCCAGCGCGCGATCGGCGATGTACTGTTCGCCGGCGAACAGCGTCTGGATAGCGTCGATCTGGTTCAGTTCGGGCATGGCGTAGGGCGCCCTCGGCGGTTCAGGGCGGGTTAGTGTACGAAGATGGCTGACGCGTCGCGAGCCTCCAGTCCGTATACTGGGCCTCGCGACCCGACCCCTTCAGCCAGAATTTGGCCACCGTACCCGAGACTCGCCGCATGCCCTTGCATCGCCCCTTCAGCCGATCCTGGCAGCGCTTCGGCTGTGGCCTGCTCGGCGTGCTCGCGCTGGCCGGCTGCGGCGTGCCGGCCAGCACTCCTTACCGGCCGGCACTGGCCGCCAACGACACGGGCTATCTCGAGCAGCGCATCGAGGAAAATCGCTATCGGGTGACCTTCACCGGCAACAGTGTGACGGCGCGCGAGTCCGTCGAGAACTTCATGCTGTTGCGCATCGCCGAACTCACGCTCAAGCACGGCTTCGACTATTTCGTCCTCGACAACCAGGACACCGAACCGCAGACCTACTATCTCCAGAGCATGTCCGATTATGGGCCGATGGACCCCTTCTACGGCTGCGTGTGGCCGCGCAGTGGCTTCACCATCTCAACCACCACGCCCATCACCCACTACAAAGCGCAGGCCTATGTCGTGATGCTCAGGGGCGAGAAGCCGCCGTTGGAACTGAAGGCGTTTGACGCCCGCGATGTGCAGGCCAGCCTTGCACCCCTCGTGGCACCGCCCGTCGCCACGCCCTGAAGCCGCTTTATCCCCGCGCCTGAAGCCGGCACACTCGGTGCCCGAGCGCCCGCCGGTCGGGCTGTCAGTTCACAAGGGGAGTGTGCATGGAATTCAACGACGTCGTCCGCGGCACCGCGACCTGCCGTTATTACAAACCCGATCCCGTGCCTGTCGATGTGCTGTGTGGCGTGCTCGATGCGGCGCGCTGGGCGCCGTCGGGCGGCAACCGCCAGCCACTGCGTTTCATCGTCGTGCGTGATCGGGCAAAGAAGCAGGTGCTGCAGGATCTCTATCTGCCCATCTGGGACCAATACATTGCCGGCATTCGCCAGGGCTCAGTGCGCGTCGGTGCAAAGCCCAGCATCGTCGATCACGCCGATCACTTTGCGCGGCACATGGCCGAAATTCCGGTGCTGTTGCTGGTCTGCGCGCGACTGGCAGATGTTCATCCCACCGACCACGAGCTCGGCCGGCTCAGCATCGTCGGCGGCGCCTCGGTGTATCCGGCCGTGCAGAACGTACTGCTCGCGGCGCGCAGCGCCGGGCTGGGCAGCGCGTTGACGACGCTGCACTGCGCGGTGGAGCCGGCGCTGAAGCCGGTTTTCGCGATCCCCGAGGACATCTCCGTCGCGGCGATGGTCACGCTGGGCTGGCCGGCACAGGCCTTTCCCGCGAAGCTGACGCGTCGGCCGCTCGCGGAAATGGTGTTCGGTGACACCTACGGCGAGGCGCTGCCCGGCCTCTGAAGCCCCAATTGAGTCAGCGTCCGGGTTCAACCCCGGGATAACGCGGCAAGCGGTCGCCGATTTCGTGCCACGGCGCCGAATCGGCGGTGAAGATGTGCGCAACGGGCTGCAGGTCGACACCCGCGTCAACGGTGCCGGCACGCACGCGTAACGCGTCGCCACCGTCGCGGTGGCTGTAGATGGGCGAACCGCAGTGGCCGCAGAAATATCGCGCTTTCTGCGGCGTGGCGCGGTAACTGCGCAGCGCATCAGCACCTTCCAGCAGCGTGAAGTGTGTGACGGGTACCGGCACGCTGGCGACGAACGCCGAGCCCTGCGCTTTGCGGCACTGGCTACAGTGGCAGAAGAAGACGGCGCTCGGTGGCGGATCGATGCGGAACTTCACCGCGCCGCACAGGCAGCTGCCGGTGACGGCCATCTCAGGCCGGCCGCGTAGCGACGAAGCGCAGGCGCACGTAATCCAGCGCCCATTGCCCGTCGCGATACAGCACGGGCCGCAGGCGCGTCGTGACGCGGGCCAGCAAGTCCGGGCGCGCGGCGGCGGGCGCGGCGTTGACGTAGGACTGGGCCATCAATGTCAGCCAGTCCGACAGGTCGCGCGCAAACGGGGTAGGACGCTCAAAAACCGCCAGCGTACTGATGGTGAAACCCTGCGCGCGCAGCAACTCGCCGAAGGTCTCGGCCGTCGGGAAGGTCCAGGGACTGAGCGGCCGGCCATCGATCTGCAAGGCCGCCAGTTCATCGACCAGCGCCGCGACGATGTGCGCCACATTGCCATGGGCGCCCAATTCGCCGACGAACCGGCCACCGGGACGCAGGGCACGATACGCACCGGCCAGCACGCGATCCTGGCGCGGCATCCAGTGCAGGGCTGCGTTGCTGAAGACGCCGTCGAACCCGGCGTCGAAGGCTAGCGCCTGGGCGTCGACCACGTGGGCATCGAGCCCCCGGGCGCAGGCCGCGGCAATTTGTTCTGCACTGCTGTCGATGCCGACCACCTGACAGCCGCTGGCGGCGAGACGTGCGGTCAGGGCGCCGTCGCCGCAGCCGAGGTCGAGGATGCGCTCGCCCGCTTGCGGCGCGAGCAAATCGATCAGCGGCGCTCCCAGCGTCGCGACGAACGCGGCTTCCGTCGCGTAGCGCGCTGGGTCCCAGTGTTGGTTCATGATGAGCCGATTATAGGCCGCAGGCCGCTCGCTCGATACCGTACAATGCCGGCACATCCATACCACCCGCAGCCGAGGAGGAGAGCGTGAGCACGCAATTCAAAGCCATCGTCGCCGAAGAACGCGACGGCAAAATCCAGGGCAGTCTGAAGACGCTGAACCTGAGCGACCTGCCCGACAACGACGTGCTCGTCGATGTCGCCTATTCGACGGTCAACTACAAGGACGGCCTCGCCATGTCGGGCGCGGGCCGCATCTGCCGCACGACGCCGATGGTCGGCGGTATCGACCTCGCCGGCGTCGTCGCCGAATCGCGCGATCCGGCGTGGCAGCCGGGCGATCGCGTACTCGTCAACGGTTACGGCCTGTCCGAAGACTCATGGGGCGGGTATGCGCAGAAGCAGCGCGTGAAGGGCAGTTTCCTCGTGCGCGTGCCAGACGTATTCGGTCTTGATGAAGCGATGGCCATCGGCACCGCCGGCTACACGGCGATGCTGTGCGTGAACGCCATTCGTGACCACGGCATCACACCCGATCGCGGCCCGGTGCTCGTGTCCGGCGCTGGCGGCGGCGTCGGCTCGGTAGCGATCATGCTGCTGGCCCGCCTCGGCTTTCAGGCGGCGGCGATCACGGGCCGCGCTGCGCTCGGTGATTACCTGAAGAGCCTGGGCGCCACCGAGATCCTTGACCGCGCCGAGTTCGCGCGCGACGCGAAGCCGCTCGAGAAGGAACGCTGGGCGGCCGGCGTCGACAGCGTCGGCGCGAACACGCTCGCCACGATGCTGGCAACCACGAAGTACGAAGGGCTGGTAGCTGCCTGCGGTCTCGCCGGTGGCGTTTCCTTGCCGACGAGCGTGATGCCCTTCATTCTGCGTGGCGTGACGCTGCGCGGCATCGACTCCGTGCAAGCCGCGATGCCGCGACGTCTGCGGGCATGGGCCGACCTCGCCGAACTGCTCGACCGCGACAAACTGCGGCTGGCGACCAGCCGCGAACCGCTGGCACGCGTGCCGGAACTGGCGCAAGACATCCTCGCCGGCAAGGTGCAGGGGCGCGTCGTCATCGACGTCAACGCCTGATTTGATCGCTCACCGCGGCGGGCACACCGCCGCGGTTTCCGACTCAGCCAGCCTCGCGGCTCAGCCGCGCCAGCGCCACCAGCGCCGCCCTGACTTCCAGCGGGGTTGCCACCGCCTTCGGAAACTCGACCCTGTACACGCGTCGCGCGGTGCGCACATGGATGCCCGCAGCATCGACTCCGGCGAGCGTTGGCACGCAGGCTGCCGCTTCAGCCGCGCCCATCTGCGGCTTCAGATAATCACGCATCGCTGCCTGATGATCGGCATTCATGTGCTCGACCATCGAGGTTTCCTGAGCAGCATCGAACACCGGGGGCGCCATGAGCTGTGCGGGTTCGAGCCAGTGTATGGCGCCAAATCCGCCGATGAAGCGAATCCGGCGCAGGCGCAGGCGCCAGAACTCAAAGCTGTGCGTCAGATGATAGTCGGCGGACTCGGGGAAATAACGGCCGTAGCGGGTCATGGTGTCGGCTTCGTCGGACGTCACGGGCTCGGCGTCGGCGATCAAGGTCAGTCGGCCATTGCTTTGCAGATCGTCAGCGCTGCGATCGAACACCGTCAACGACACTTTCCGGTCGGCAAGAATGTTCTTGCGGTGCTGCGCGATATTCGCGATCAGGATGATCGGGTGGCCGGCGCGATCGAGACAGAAGGGCACTACTGAACCAAACGGATAGCCGGGCACAGCGACCGAAATCGTCGCCAGCACGCCGTCGTAACACTGCAGCAGCAGGCGCCGCGCCTCACGCGCGGCGGTTTCGACTTGCGACATGGACAATGACTCCCGGTTCGCTCAGGTCGCCGGCTCGAGCTTGATGAGCTCAGCGCCTTCCTGTGCCACCTGCTCGCCCTTCGCATAGCGCACTTCGGTCACCACACCGTCGAAGGGCGCGACGATAGTGTGTTCGATCTTCATCGCCTCGAGCATGATCAGCGGCGCACCGCGCGCCACCCGGTCGCCGACCTGCACCATGACCGCGGTGATCGCACCGGGAATCGGTGCCGTCATACTGCCGGCCGCGGTGGCGTCTTCTTCGACCGCGTGCAGCGGATCGAACACCGTGAATGGCCGATAGCGTCCGTCGTGCAAGACGTGAATGCCGGCCGCGTCACTGAACACGGTGGCGCGCACGCATTCGCCATCGACAACCATTGATAACTGTCCGTCATGCAGTGCGTGGTGCGCGATCAGGTATTGCTGGCCGAGCACGCTGACCTCGAGTCCGTTGCGTCGATGCGCGAGTTCGAGCATGTAGCGTTCGGTGCCGGCCTGCAGCACCAGGGTTTCAGCGTGATCGAGATTCATCCGAAAGCTGTCGCGCTGTTGCCACGGCGACGGACCGGCGTGCTGCCGGCGCATCGCGAGGTCGGCGCAGGCGGCAAAGATCAGTTCGAAGGGCTGCGGCGGCGGGGTGGGCGCATTGAGTTCGTCACGATAGTCCTCGACGAAATGGGTATTGAACCCGCCGGCAATATAGGCCGGATGCGTCACGACCCGCTGCAGGTATTCGACGTTGGTCTTCACCCCCGTCAATGCCGTTTCGCCGAGCGCAGCGGCCATGCGTTGCAGCGCGGCTTCGCGGTCCATGCCGAAGGTGATGAGTTTGGCAAACATCGCATCGTAGAACGGTGTGATGCTGTCGCCGCTTTCGACGCCAGCGTCGATCCGGACTCCCGGCGCCGATGCCGGCAGGTGCGCATGCCAGATCCGGCCGACGGACGGCCTGAAGTCCTGTGCCGGGTCCTCGGCATACAGGCGCACCTCGACCGCATGCCCGTGTTGCCGGATGTCTTCCTGGCGCAGTGGCAGGGGTTCACCGGCAGCGACGCGCAACTGCCATTCGACCAGATCGAGGCCGGTGATCATTTCCGTCACCGGATGTTCGACCTGCAGGCGCGTGTTCATTTCGATGAAGAACACCCCCCCGTCGGCAGCGATCACGAACTCGACCGTACCGGCACCGCTGTAGCGAATGGCGCGCGCCGCGGCAATGGCGCTGCGATAGAGCGTCTCACGCTGACTGTCGCTCAGACACACCGCAGGGGCTTCTTCGATCACCTTCTGGTGACGACGCTGCAGCGAGCAGTCGCGCTCGAACAGATGAACGATATTGCCGTGGTTGTCGCCGAACACCTGCACTTCGATGTGACGTGGCGCCTCCATGTACTGCTCGATCATCATCGTCGCGTCGCCAAACGCGGAACGCGCTTCGCGCTGCGCCGAGGCCAGTGCGTCAGCGAACTCTGCGGGATGCCGCACGATGCGCATGCCGCGTCCGCCGCCGCCGGCGACGGCCTTGATGATCACCGGCATGCCGAGGGCCTCGGCCTCGGCGGCCAGGAACGCGGGTGACTGTTCTGCGCCGTAGTAGCCGGGCACCAGCGGTACATCGAAGCTCGACACGATGGCTTTCGCCTCGCTTTTCGAACCCATCACGCGGATCGCTTCCACCGACGGGCCAATGAACACGATGCCGTGTTCGGCACAGGCCGCGGCAAAAGTCGCGTTCTCGGACAGAAAGCCATAGCCGGGGTGGATTGCTTGCGCGCCGCTGCGACGGGCGGCGGCAATCAAGCGCTCAATATTGAGGTAGCTGTCAGTCGCCGGACCGGCCCCGATATGCAGCGCCTGTTCGCAGGACCGCACGTGCAGCGCCTGACTGTCAGCGTCGGAATAGACAGCAACGGGCTGGATGCCCATCCGGCGCGCGGTACGCGCAATGCGGCAGGCAATTTCGCCACGGTTGGCAATCAGAATCTTCTTGAACATGGGAAATCCTTACATCCGGAACACGCCAAAGGGCGTGCGTTCTGCGGGCGCGCTCTGCGCGGCACTGAGGGCAAGCGCAAGCACGCGCCGGGTATCCGCGGGATCGATGATCCCGTCGTCCCACAGCCGCGCCGTCGCATAGTAGGGATGCCCCTGTTCTTCGTACTGCTCGCGGATCGGCGACTTGAAGTCGTTTTCCTCGTCTGCGCTCCACGTCTGACCTGGCTTGAGGTTGTCGCGGCGCACCTGCGCCAGCACCGCGGCAGCCTGCTCACCGCCCATCACCGAGATGCGGGCGTTCGGCCAGGTCCACAGGAAGCGCGGGCTGTAGGCGCGTCCACACATGCCGTAGTTACCGGCGCCGAAACTGCCGCCAATGATGACCGTGAACTTCGGCACGCGCGCCGAGGCCACCGCCGTGACGAGCTTCGCACCGTCTTTCGCAATGCCGCCGGACTCGTACCTGGAGCCGACCATGAAGCCCGTGATGTTCTGCAGGAACAGCAGTGGAATGCCGCGCTGACAACACAGTTCAATGAAATGCGCGCCTTTCAGCGCCGATTCCGAGAACAGAATGCCGTTGTTCGCGATGATGCCGATTGGAAAGCCGTTCAGGCGCGCGAATCCGGTGACGAGCGTGGTGCCGTAGAGTTCCTTGAATTCGTCGAATCGGCTGCCGTCGACGATGCGCGCAATGACCTCGCGCACGTCATAGGGCTTGCGCAGATCGGTGGCCACGATGCCGTACAGGTCGCTGGCCGGATACAGCGGCTCCTCGATCGCGTCCTGGCGCAACTCGCCCTGTTTGCGCCAGTTCAGATTGGCAACGAGGCGACGCGCGATCGCAAGGGCATGCGCGTCGTTGCGCGCGTAATGGTCCGTCACGCCGGAGCGCCGCGAATGGACATCTGCGCCGCCGAGGTCCTCGGCACTAACCACCTCGCCGGTCGCCGCTTTGACCAGCGGCGGACCGCCCAGAAAGATGGTGCCCTGGTTGCGCACGATGACCGACTCGTCTGACATCGCGGGTACGTAGGCCCCACCGGCTGTGCAGGAGCCCATCACCACTGCAAGCTGGGGAATGCCCTGGCCCGACATCGTCGCCTGGTTGTAGAAAATGCGGCCGAAATGATCGCGATCGGGGAACACCTCATCCTGGCGCGGCAGGAACGCGCCGCCGGAATCCACGAGGTAGAGGCAGGGCAGGCGGTTTTCGCGCGCGATCTCCTGCGCCCGGAGATGCTTTTTGACCGTCAGCGGGTAATAAGTCCCACCCTTGACCGTCGCATCGTTTACCACCAACACGCATTCCGTGCCACTGACGCTACCAATGCCGGTGATGACGCCGCCGGACGGCACCTCGTCGCCATACATACCGGCCGCGGCCAGCGGCGAGCATTCGAGAAACGGGCTGCCCGGATCGAGCAGACGGTCGACGCGCTGGCGGGGCAGGAGCTTGCCGCGCAGCAAATGTTTCTCGCGTGCCTCGGCGCTGCCGCCCATGCTGGCGTCAGCGGTCTTCGCACGCAGTTCGTCGACCAGTGCCGTCATGGCCTGCGTGTTGGCTGCGAACTGCGCGGCGCGTCGGTCGACCTTGGATTGAAGTTCGTTCATCGCTTTTTTTCCAGAAAGAATGCTGAGTGATCCTAACGTCAGTGGCAGGATGCCTTGACGTCAACGTCATGAAAGTTCAAGGGCGAGCTGATTGGGTCGCGGCCCCGGCTTGCGATTGAGGGTCGCCATGGTCCTGGCTTCTATTTCATGCATTGCTTTCAATGTTTCATTTATATCATTGATTTTATTCATTAGTTCTCGACGATGCTCTCGTATCTTCTCAAGTAAGAAGACGGTTTGCCGGGGATCGTCAGGCTGGCTTGGGTCATACATATCAATGACCTGGCGAATTTCGTCGACCGACAGACCAACCCGTCGGCCGCGCAGCGCAAGGGTCAGCCGAACGCGATCCCGTTCCGAATAAAGCCTCGTAGTGCCTTGTCTTCTAGGCGTAATGATGCCGCGCGACTCATAGAATCGCAGCGTCCGCGGGGTCACAGCGAATTCGCGTGACAGCGCGGAAATCGAGTAATGGATGTCCATCGATAGCCCTTAACTTGACGTTGACGTTGACGTTAACTGTAGCCAGTGAGACAGGGGGACCGCAAGTGCGCTGCCACTCTCCGGTCCGGCTGTGCGCTCCCGCACGCGCCAGCAGGCGATCCGGCCTGCCGGCCTAGCCCAGCGGAAGTGCGGATCGCTATACTCCGTCCTTCTGTTCGACCGCGTCACGCGCGTTTGGCTGAAGATCCGGTGCAGCGGCCGTGACCGCCCCCATGCCGGCCGCGCGTGACAGGGCCCATCCATCCAACCAGGGATTTTCAAACAATGGCTGAAGTCGTTTCGTATCGGCGTGAAGGAAAAATCGCCGTCATCACCGTCGACAATCCACCGGTCAATGCGCTGTCGCTGCCCGTGCGCGCGGGCCTGGCCAAGGCCTTCACCCAGTTCGCCGCCGACGCGCAAGCAGGCGCTGCCGTGCTCATCTGCGCCGGGCGCACCTTCATCGCGGGCGCCGACATCACCGAGTTCGATAAACCGATCGAAGATCCCTGGCTGCCGAAGGTCATTCACCAGATTGAAGACTGCGCGAAGCCAGTGGTGGCCGCGATTCACGGTACGGCCCTCGGCGGCGGTCTCGAAACCGCGATGGGCTGCCACTACCGGGTGGCCGTTGCCAGCGCCCAGGTCGGCCTGCCGGAAGTGAGCCTGGGCTTGCTGCCGGGCGCCACGGGTACGCAACGCCTGCCGCGCCTGATCGGCGTCAAAAACGCACTGGACGCGATGATCAGCGGCCGCCCGATGAACGCGAAAGCCGGCCTGGAGAAAGGCGTCATCGACCAGATCGTCGACGGCGACCTGCTGGCCGGCGCCACGGCCTTCGCTGAAAAGCTGCTGGCCGGCGGTAGGGGCCCACGGCGCGCAAGAGAGATCAAGGTCGACGCGTCCAGCCTGCCGGCCGATTTCTTCGCCGAATACCGCACGTCCATCGCCCGCGACACGCGCGGCTTTTTTGCACCGGAACAGATCATCAAGTGCGTCGAGGCGGCGGTCTCGCTGTCATACGAAGACGCCGTTGCCCGTGAAAACGAGCTCTTCATGCTGTGCATGAAGTCAACCCACTCAAAGGCCCAGCGTCACCTGTTCTTCGCCGAGCGCGAAGTGGCCAAGATTCCGGACGTGCCGAAAGATACGCCCCTGCGCCCGATCAAGCAGGTCGCCGTGATCGGCGGCGGCACGATGGGCGGTGGCATCGCGATGAACTTTGCGAATGTTGGTATCCCCGTCCTGCTGAAGGAGATCACCCAGGAAGCGCTGGACCGCGGGATGGCCATCATCCGCGGCAACTACGAAGGCCCGGTCAAGAAGGGCAAGATGACGCAGGCCCAGATGGATACGTGCATGGCGCTGATCACGCCGACCCTGCATTACGCGGACATCGGTACGGCCGATCTCGTGATCGAAGCCGTGTTCGAAACGATGGCGGTCAAGAAGAAAGTGTTCTCTGCGCTCGACGCCGCCTGCAAACCGGGCGCCATCCTCGCCAGCAATACCTCGACGCTCGACATCGATGCCATTGCGGCCTGCACGAAGCGGCCGGAAGACGTCATTGGCCTGCATTTCTTCGCGCCGGCGAACGTGATGAGCCTGCTCGAAATCGTGCGTGGCGAGAAGACGTCGAAAGAGGTCATCGCCACGTCGATGGCGATGGCGAAGACCATCCGCAAGATGGGCGTGCTGGTGCGCGTATGCTTTGGCTTCGTCGGCAACCGCATGTTCTTCCCCTATGTGCGCGAAGCGCAGCGCATGATGCTCGAAGGCGTGCCGCCGGAGCGCATCGACAGCGTGGCCTACGCGTGGGGCATGGCGATGGGCCCGCACGCCGTGTCGGACCTCTCGGGTCTGGACGTGCTGCACAAGGTCAACAAGGAGTGGAAGGATAAGCCGGACGACCCCGCCTACTGCCGCATGATCGACATGCTGGTCGAGAAGGGCCGTTTTGGCCAGAAGACCGGCGCGGGGATCTATAGGTACGAAGGCCGCAATGCGGTACCTGATTCGGAAGTCGCGGCCCTCACGAAGGCCGAGGCGGCCGCCCTGAAAGTCCCGCAGCTTGAGGTGTCGGATGAGGAAATCATTGAGCGCCTGATGATCGCGATGATTAACGAAGGCGCCCTGATTCTCGACGAGGGCATTGCCTACCGCTCGAGCGATATCGACATCGTCTACTGCCACGGCTACGGCATGCCGCGCTACCGCGGTGGTCCGATGATGGTTGCGGACACCCTGGGCCTGGACAAGGTCGTCGCGGCGATGGAGAAGTACCGCGCGCGTTATGGTGACCTCTACTGGACGCCGGCCCCGCTGCTCGCGAAACTCGCCCACAGCGGCCAGACCTTCTCCCAGTGGAGCGCGTCGAAGCGCTGATTGCCTGCGTGAATAGCCCCGGGGCCATCCGGCACCGGGGCCTTGCCTGATGGAATGCCGGGCGCACTGCGGCGCCTGCTGTATTGCGCTCTCCATCTCCACGCCACTGCCGGGCATGCCGCAAGGTAAACCTGCGGGCGTCGCCTGCCTGCATCTGCTGCCCGACCGGCGCTGCGCCCTCTATGGGCAGCCCGGGCGGCCCGCCTGCTGCGCGGGCCTGCGGCCCTCGGCCGAGATGTGCGGGGATGAACCCGCCCACGCCCTGGCCTACCTCACCGAACTCGAGCGCCTGACCGCGCCATGAGCCCTCACGCCCTCAAGATGCACGGCCAACGGCCGCTTGATCCCCGTCGAATGTAGGGATTGGCAGTCCAGACGCGGGAGCTGAGTAAGGTCGTGCTCAAGAAGATCGATGTCGAACAGTTGCGTCTTGGCATGTTCCTGAAGGAGTTGTGCGGGTCCTGGATGGACCATCCGTTCTGGAATACCAAATTTCTGATCGAAGATCCGGCCGATCTCGCCCGCATTTACGACAGTGCTATCCGCCAGGTCTGGATCGACACCAGCAAAGGGACAGACGTCGAGGGTGGCGAAGGCCAGTCAGAGGAAGAAGCCAACGCTCGCAATGAGGCGACGCTGATCGTGGCCACCACCATGCCGGACGTGCCGGCGAGCGAGATCTCCGCGGCGCAGGAACTGCAGCGTGCGCGGCGGATCTGCGCGACGGCCAAGAAGGCCGTGGTCTTGATGTTCCAGGAAGCCCGCATGGGCAAGTCCATCGATACCGCCGCTCTCGCACTGCTGGTCGAGGAAATCTCGTCATCCGTGATGCGCCATCCGGGCGCGCTCGTGAGCCTGGCCCGGCTCAAGACCAGGGACGACTACACTTACATGCATTCGGTCGCGGTCTGCGGCCTGATGGTGTCGCTGGCGAAGCGACTCGGGCTCGACGAGGCGACAACCCGCGAAGCCGGGCTCGCCGGCCTCGTGCATGACCTTGGCAAGGCCATGATCCCGCTCAAGGTGCTGAACAAGCCCGCCAAGCTGACGGAAGAAGAGTTCAAAGTCGTGCGCCACCACCCGAGTGCCGGCTACCAGATGCTGCTCGAAGGCGGTGGTGTCGGTCCGATTGCGCTCGACGTCGTGCTCCATCATCACGAGAAAGTAGACGGCTCCGGGTACCCACATCGTCTGAAGGATGAGCAGATATCGCTGTTCGCCAAGATGGGCGCCGTCTGCGACGTCTATGATGCGATTACCTCGAATCGACCGTACAAGACCGGCTGGGACCCGAGCGAGGCGCTGCGCAAGATGACCGAGTGGGCGCCGGGGCATTTCGACATGAAGGTCTTCCAGGCCTTCGTGAAAAGCGTCGGGATCTATCCGCTGGGATCCCTCGTGCGGCTCGAGTCCGGCGTGCTCGCGGTCGTGACCGAAACGCGCGCTGACGCCTTGCTGACGCCGGTCGTCAAAACCTTTTACTGCACGCGCCGCCGTGAACGCATGCATCCGAAGCTCGTAGATTTGTCGAAGGCCGCTGCCCGCGACAAGATAGCGAGCTGGGAATCGCGCGAAAAATGGCCGTTCAAGGATCTGGACGAACTCTGGACCGACAGCCGCAGCCCTGTGCCGGCCTGAAGCCTCAGGCCGTGAGCTGCACCTGCAGGCCAAGTTCTTCGACCATCGCATCGCGCATCAGGAATTTCTGGATCTTGCCCGTAACGGTCATCGGAAAGGTGTCGACGAAACGCACGTAGTGCGGGATTTTGTAGTGCGCTATCTGTCCCTGGCAGAAACTTCGGATCTCTTCGTCGGTCGACATCTCGCCTTCCCGCAGCCTGATCCACACGCCTATCTGCTCGCCGAATCGTTGGTCAGGCACGCCGAACACGGCGACTTCCTGAATTTTCGGATGCCGGAACAGGAATTCCTCAATCTCGCGCGGATACACGTTCTCGCCACCGCGGATGATCATGTCCTTCACGCGGCCGACGATATTGCAGTAACCCTCGTCATCTAGCACCGCGAGATCGCCCGTATGCATCCAGCCGGCGGCGTCGATCGACTCAGCGGTTTTCTCTTCATCTCCCCAATAGCCGAGCATCACACTGTAGCCCCGGGTACACAGTTCGCCGCGCGCATTGCGCGGCACGGTGCGACCTTCGGGATCGACGATCTTGACCTGCACGTGCGGGTGAATGCGGCCGATCGTCGACACGCGCTTCTCCAGCGGATCGTCGACCCCGCTCTGAAAGCTGACCGGGCTGGTTTCCGTCATGCCATAGGCAATCGTGACTTCGGTCATGTGCATCTCGGCGAGCACCCGTTTCATCACCTCGATGGGGCAGGGTGCGCCGGCCATGATGCCCGTGCGCAGGCTCGACAGGTCGTACGATGCAAAATCGGGGTGGTCGAGTTCGGCAATGAACATCGTTGGCACGCCGTGCAACGCCGTGCAGCGTTCAGCCGCGACCGCTTCGAGCACAGACTTTGCATCGAACGAATCCGCCGGGAACACCATCGTGGCGCCGTGGATGACGCAGGTCAGCACGCTCATGACCATGCCGAAGCAATGGTAAAGCGGCACCGGAATGCACAGACGGTCCTCGGCGCTGAAGCGCATTGCCTGTCCAACGAAATAGCCGTTATTGATCACGCTGAAGTGCGTCAGGGTCGCGCCCTTCGGCATGCCCGTCGTACCGCTCGTGAACTGGATGTTGATTGCATCGTCGGGCTGCGCGGCGACCGCAATCTCTGCGAGGCGCGCGCGGCTGTCGGCGGTTGCAAATCCAGCCACGTCGCCAAAGCGATACATGCCGGCATGGCTCGCGGTGTCGATCGCAATCACGCTACGCAGGTGGGGCAAACGGGTGGCCTGCAGCTTGCCAGGGGGGGCGGCGAGGATCTCCGGCGCGAGTGTCCTGATCATCATCAGGTAGTCGCTGGATTTGAAGGTCGTGGCCGTGATCAGGGCGGCGCATTCGACCTTATTCAGCGCATACTCGAGTTCCGACAGGCGATACGCGGGATTGATGTTGACCAGAACGAGGCCTGCCTTGGCGGTCGCGAATTGCGCGATCACCCACTCGGCGCAGTTCGGTGACCAAATCCCGATACGGGCACCCGGTTCAAGGCCAAGCGCCACGAGCCCGGCCGCGAGTTCGTCCACCCGGGCGTTCAATTGCGCATAAGACAACCGGATTTGCTGATGGCGCGCCACCAGAGCTTCCCGCGCGCCGTGCAGTGCGGCAGCGCGTTCGATCAACTGGCCGAGCGTCAGGTACTGCAGCGGATCTGAAACTGCACCGTGCACGAAACTGGGCATCTGTTCGTTCATTGCGATACTCCACCGTGGCTGCGCTGCGTGGGCCCGGTCAAAATTCGAGGTGCTTCGGGGTGCGGGGAAAGGGAATCACATCCCGGATGTTGGAGACGCCGGTGGCGAACATCAGAAAACGTTCGAAACCAAGACCGAATCCGGCGTGCGGTGCGGTGCCGAAGCGGCGGGTATCGAGGTACCACCAGTAGTCGTCCAGATTCAGCCCCATCGCCGTGATGCGCTGCTGCAGGCGGTCAAGACGCTCTTCACGCTGGCTGCCACCGATCAGCTCACCGACTTTCGGAATCAGCAGGTCCATCGCCGCGACGGTGCGTCCGTCGTCATTGAGCCGCATGTAGAACGCCTTGATGTCCTTCGGCCAGTCATGCACGAACACCGGGCCCTGGAAATGCACTTCGGTCAGATAGCGTTCATGTTCCGATTGCAAATCGGCGCCCCACGCCGGCGCGTATTCGAAGGTTTCACCGGAAGTCTGCAGGATCGCGATTGCATCGGTATAACTGACACGCGTAAATTCGGCGCGGCGCACGGCATCGATCCGTTCGCGCAGCGTTGGATCGACAAAACTCGCGAAGACCTCGAGATCCTCCGCGCAATCGGCGCACAGAAAATCCAGCAGCGCCTTCACCATGTCCTCGGCAAGCTGCATGTCATCGGCCAGATCGGCAAACGCGACTTCCGGTTCGATCATCCAGAACTCTGCCATATGCCGGCTGGTATTTGAATTCTCCGCGCGAAAGGTCGGGCCGAAGGTGTAGACCTTGCCCAAGCCCAGACAGTAGGTCTCGACCGCCAGCTGGCCGGACACCGTCAGGTGCGCTTCCTTGCCGAAGAAATCGGCGTCGAAATCGACCTTGCCCTCGCGCAGCGGCACCTTGTCGAGCGGCAGCGTTGTGACGCGGAACATGTCGCCCGCGCCCTCGCAGTCGGAGCCCGTGATGATCGGCGTGTGAATGTAGTGAAATCCGCGCGCCTGGAAGAAGTCGTGAATCTTCCACGCAAGTCGCGAGCGGATCCGCGCCAGCGCGCCAAACTTGTTCGTCCGCGAGCGCAGGTGGGCAATGGTGCGCAGGTACTCGTCCGAATGGCGCTTCTTCTGCAGCGGGAAGCCGTCCGGGCAAGCGCCGATGATTGACAGTCGTGTGGCCTGCAATTCCCAACGCTGCCCCTTGCCGGCCGACGGCACGAGATCGCCTTCAATACGCACCGAAGCCCCGGTGGTCGCGGCTTTGATGGCCGCGTAACCCTCGCATTCCGCGGCGACGACACATTGCAGCGACTTGAGGCAGGAGCCGTCGTTCAACTCGATGAACGAAAACTCCCTGGCATCGCGCCGCGTGCGAACCCACCCACGCACGTCGAGTGTGGCTATCGGCGCCTCCGCGTTCAACAACTCCCTGACGGCAATGCGTTCGGCCATGCGTATCAATCCGGTTCATAACCCAGGTTGGGGGACAGCCAGCGTTCCGCTTCACGCACATCCATGCCTTTGCGTCGCGCATAGTCGGCGACCTGATCGCGGTTGATCTGGCCCACCCCGAAATAGCGTGCGTTCGGGTGCGCGAAATACCAGCCGCAAACCGAGGCTGCCGGCGTCATGGCAAAATTGCTGCTGAGCTTGATGCCCACGCGTTGTTCGACCTCCAGCAGTGACCACAGCAGCGGCTTTTCGGTGTGATCCGGGCAGGCCGGATAACCCGGCGCCGGCCGGATCCCGCGATAGTCTTCGGCGATGAGCCCGTCGGGCGCGATCTGCTCCTCCGCCGCATAGCCCCACAGTTCGCGCCGCACGTGCTGATGCAGGCGCTCGGCAAAGGCCTCGGCGAGCCGATCGGCCAGCGCTTTCACCATGATGGCGTTGTAGTCATCGTGATCGCGCTCATAGCGTGCGACGAGCGCATCGACACCAAACCCGGCAGACACCGCAAAAGCGCCGAAGTAGTCGCGCAGGCCGCTCGCTTTCGGTGCCACGAAATCCGCGAGTGCATAGTTGGGCTGGCTGTTCGGCTTGCGCTGCTGTTGCCGCAGGCTGTGCACAACGCCGAGCTCACGCTGCTGCGAATCCGGTGTGCGCAACTCGATGTCGTCGTCGATCGCATTGGCCTCGAAGATTCCCACCACGCCGCGAGCCTTGAGCAGCTTGCCGTGGACGATTTCGTCGAGCAGCGCCAGCGCATCGCGGTGGAGTCGCCGCGCTTCCTCGCCGACCACTTCGTCGTTCAGGATGCGCGGATACTTGCCGGCCAGTTCCCACGCCGAGAAGAACGGCGTCCAGTCGATATAGGGCACCAGATCCTCGAGCGGCCAGTCATCAAAGGTTTTGATGCCCGGATCGCGCGGCGGCGTCGGCTGATAGCTGTCCCAGGCAGGGGAGAAGCGATTGTCCCGCGCCTGGGCAATCGTCAGCCACTGGAAACCCGACTGACGCTGGCGATGTCGATCGCGGACGGTCGCGTACTCGTCGCGCACCTTGGCGACGAAGCCGCGACGCAGTTCGTCGCTGATGAGGCTGGTGGCAACGCCTACCGCGCGCGACGCATCTTTCACGTGGACTACCGCGCCGTGATAGGCCGGCTCGATCTTGACGGCCGTGTGCGTACGTGACGTCGTGGCGCCGCCAATCAGCAGCGGGAGATCGAGTTTGCGGCGTTCCATCTCGGCCGCGACATGTGTCATCTCCTCGAGCGACGGGGTAATGAGACCCGACAGGCCCACGATATCAGCCTCTTCGCGCACGGCGGCATCAAGAATGTCATTGCAGGCCACCATCACGCCGAGATCGATGACTTCGAAATTATTGCACTGGAGCACGACGCCGACGATGTTCTTGCCGATGTCGTGCACATCGCCCTTGACGGTGGCCAGCACGATCTTGCCAGCGGCTCTGGCCGTGCTGCCGGATGCGAGCTTCGCCGCTTCGATGTAGGGAATCAGATGCGCGACGGCCTTCTTCATCACACGCGCGCTCTTGACGACCTGCGGCAGGAACATCTTGCCCGCGCCGAACAGATCGCCGACCACATTCATGCCCGCCATCAGCGGCCCTTCGATGACCTGCAGCGGATAAGGAGCAGCAAGGCGTGCTTCCTCGGTGTCGTCGACGATATAGTCCGCGATTCCTTTGACGAGCGCATGCGAGAGCCGCTGGTCGACCGGCAGCAGCCGCCATTCTTCTGTTTCCGCCTTCTGCTTGACCTCGCCTTTGACACTGCCGGCGAACTGAATCAGCCGTTCAGTGGCATCCTCGTGCCGGTTGAACAGCACATCCTCGACGAGCTGCAGCAGGGTCGGTTCTATCTGATCGTAAATGCCGAGCTGGCCGGCGTTCACGATGGCCATGTCCAGCCCGGCCTTGATGCCGTGATACAGAAAGGCCGAATGAATGGCTTCGCGCACCGGATTGTTGCCGCGGAATGAGAACGACACGTTACTGATACCACCGCTGACGAGTGCATGCGGCAGACGCTGCTTGATCAGGCGCGTCGCTTCAAAGAAAGCCATCGCGTAATTGTTGTGTTCCTCGATGCCCGTCGCGACGGTCAGCACGTTTGGATCAAAAATAATGTCTTCCGGCGGGAACGCGAGCTTATCGATGAGCAGCCGGTAACAGCGCTCACAGATTTCGATCTTGCGCTGCGCGTTGTCGGCCTGGCCTTTCTCGTCGAAGGCCATCACCACGACCGCCGCGCCATAGCGGCGGCACAGGCGCGCCTGCTCGAGGAACTTCTCCTCACCTTCCTTCAGGCTGATTGAGTTCACGATGCCCTTGCCCTGCAGGCAGCGCAGCCCGGCTTCGAGCACGCTCCACTTCGAGGAATCGAGCATGATCGGCACGCGGCTGATGTCGGGATCGGAAGCGATGCGATTCAGGAACTCGACCATCAGCGCTTCGGAATCGAGCAGCCCTTCGTCCATGTTGATGTCGATGATCTGCGCACCGTTGTCGACCTGCTGGCGAGCGATGGCGAGCGCCGCTTCGAGCTGGCCTTCCTTGACGAGCGCGGAGAACTTCGGCGAGCCGGTAACGTTGGTGCGTTCGCCGACGTTGATGAACCCGATTTCCGGCGTCAGATTCAGCGGCTCGAGGCCGGACAGACGGCAATAGTGCGGCAGCGTGGGCAATGCCCGCGGCCTGACGCCGCGGACTGCAGCCGCGATGGCGGCGATGTGCGCTGGCGTCGTGCCGCAGCAGCCGCCGACCATGTTCAGGAAACCCGCTTCGGCGAAATCGCGCAGAATGCCGGCCATGTGCGCGGGGGTGTCGTCGTATTCGCCGAACTCGTTCGGCAGCCCCGCGTTCGGATGCAGGCTCACATAGGTATCCGCTACGCGCGACAGTTCACTCACATACGGGCGCAGATCCTCCGCGCCAAGCGCGCAGTTGAGGCCAATGAACAGCGGTTGCGCATGACGCACCGAGTTCCAGAAGGCTTCGGTGGTCTGCCCGGTCAGGGTGCGGCCGCTGCGGTCGGTGATGGTGCCGGAAATCATGATCGGCAGCCGGCGCCCGATCTTCGCGAAGTACTCCTCGATGGCGGACAGCGCAGCCTTCGCATTCAAGGTATCGAAAATCGTCTCGACCAGCAGGAGGTCCGCGCCGCCCTCGACGAGACCGTCCAGCGCTTCGAGGTAGGCCAAGCGCAAGGTGTCGAAGATGATGTTGCGATAGCTCGGGTCGTGGACGTCCGGCGACACGGACGCCGTGCGATTCGTCGGCCCCAACACGCCCGCGACGAACCGCTGGCGGCCGTCTGTTGCCTCGTCGATCGCCTCGCGCGCCAGCGTTGCGGCGGCGAAGTTCAATTCGCGGGCGAGCGCTGACAGGTCGTAATCGGCCTGCGCCACGGACGTCGAATTGAAGGTGTTCGTCTCGATGATGTCCGCGCCGGCCGCGACGAAGGCCGCGTGAATGCCCTTGATGAGGTCCGGACGCGTGAGCGTCAGCAGGTCGTTGTTGCCTTTGAGATCGATTGCATGTGTCGCAAAACGTTCGCCGCGGTAGTCCTGCTCGCCGAGCCGGTGGTCCTGGATCATCGTACCCATGGCACCGTCCAGCAGAAGAATGTCGTGTTCAAGCCGCGCGCGGAGTAATGCTTCGGTATTCATCGTGCTGTGCATGTCTGGTGTGCCTTCGAAATCGGTTCAAGTCAGGCCGCCGGGCGGGGCGCCCGGGTTCTGATGCGTCGCCTGCGCTGAAAGTGCCACATCGCGGCGAGACCGCAGAGCAGCGCCAGGTGGGCGGGCCACAGGCCGATGTCGGGGGACAGGACCTCCTTCTTCATGAGCGCCTTGCCGACGCCGAGCATGTTGTTGTAGGCGAAGTAGCCGGACACTGCCGTCAGCAGCCACAGGTACCAGTTCTGGCTGTTGCCAGCGAGCGCAATCAACACCGCGAACAGCGGCAGCAGAAGCGCCGCGACCGGCTGCGCGATGCGCCACTGAAATTCTGTCGTGAACCCGGGCGCCGCGTATTTCAGCAGATCGCCGGTCTTCATGTAGTTCAGCTGATCCGACAAATCGGTCGGCGCATGCGCCTCAATACGCAGCGCATATTTGCCGAAGTTCGTGATCACGTAATCGAGTGCGCCCGGTTGCCCGGCGTAGCTGATGCCATCGAGGAAGACTGCGAAACGATCGCCGCTCGCCGCATCCGTCTCGACATACGCCTGATCCGAACGCATCAGGCCGACATCCCCTCCCTCGCGGACCTGCACGAACGTTTCCTCGAGCCGAGTCGCATTCTGGGCAATCTGCTCGGCGTAGAAAATCCGGCGGCCGCTGCTGATTTCCTTGAAGCGCCCGGCCTTGACGCCGGCGATTGTCGCCTCGTTTTCGGTCTGGTCCCTGATTTCCTGCAGCACGCCTTCGGCGCGCGGCTCCGCGTAGAGCGTGATGGCGCCGACGAGGAGCGCCGACCCCAGACTGAGTTTGAGGGCGGCCATCAGCAGCAGGCCCGGCCCGACGCCGGCGGCGCGCATGGCGGTCAGTTCCGAATCCCGCTGCAGGCGGACTATCGCGGCGAAGATACCGAGGAAAAGACTCATCGGCACGAGGTCCTTCATCGACACCAGCATCTTCAGGCCCAGCATCTGTGCGATGTGGGCGGGTGCGATCTTGCCGTCCGCCGCCTGGCCGAGGTAGGACGCAAAGCGCGTGCTGAAATAGATGACGACAAGCCCGCCGATGATCATGGCGAAGGCCCGGACGAACTCGCCCATCACGTAGCGCTGGAGAATCACTTCGGCACCGCCATCACCATTTCTTTGGACACCTGTTGCGGCACGAATCCGGCGGCCGCGAGCTGTTCGGCGTAGCCGCCCGCGCGGATCGTAAACACCAGCGGCTCTCCGGCCAGCACCCCGGATTCTACCCGGGACCAAGGCACGATGCGCGGTACGACGCCCAGGTAGAAATGGATCCAGTCGCGCTGGTTCAACTGCCGCCGTGGCTTGCCTGGCTGCAGCGGGAAGTCACCGATCACCACCGGGGCCCGGCCCGCCAGCGCTGGCTGCGCGGCCGCGAGCGCAGCGCGCATTGCCTCGAGGGTCGGGCGTGTATCGCGCGTGCCGATCCCGAGTACCGCCGCGACGGCCACCGCCACGGTCAGACCACCAGCGGCCAGCACCAGGCGCCGTGCCCAGACCTCGCTGAGCCAGTCGGCGAGGGGAATCGCGGCGAGACCCGCCAGCGCCGGCAAGGTAATGTACAGATAGCGGATGTCGCGGTCCGGCTTCAGCGCACACATCACCAACACCGCCACGGTCCAGAGCGCAAACCAGCGCAGAGGCGCCTGGCGTCCCGGCTGCAGGCGCCCACCGCCCGTGAAGGCGAGCACAAGCCCTACCAGCATGAACGGCAACCACGGCCAGTAGCGCTGGGCCGGACGCTGCAGGTACTCGTAGGCATAAGTGCCCCAGGCGGACCCCATGGCATCCGGATTCGGCCGATAGAGATCGCTGCCCAGGTCGCTGATCTGCTGCGCGCCATGCAGCGCGAACACATAACCGAACCACAGCAGCGCCGGCAACAGCAGCACACTCCAGCGCCAGCGCAGGGCTCGCCAACGGCCGTCGCGCGCAGGCACCGACCACAGCGCGCACAGCGGCAGTGCCATCAGCACGAGTGGGCCTTTCGACAGCAGGCCGACGGCGATGCCGCCAAACACCGCCGCGCTGCCCCAGCGCGCCGGCAGCGCGAACCAGCCGGTGAGCGCCAGCAACAGGCCGCACAGCAGCGCGGAATCCATCCGCAGCGTGGTCGAGAACTGGATGAACGTGCTGTTCGTCATCAGGATAAATCCAGCCAGCCATCCGGCCCGCGCGCCCGCAAGCTGACGCACCAGCAGGTAGGTCAACGCGACACAGGCGATCGCCGCCAGGCGCGGGAACAGCGTCACGCTGAAATTGCCGAGCCCAAGCCAGCCGCTCGTCAGGGCCCCGGCCCACAGCATCAGCGGTGGCTTCAGCAGATAGGCTTCGGGGCCGCGGAAGATGTAGAGCAGATCGCGCTGGTCGACGAGTTCGCGGATGAGGCTCGCGTAGAAGCTTGGCGTGCCGTGCAGCTCGCGGCCGGCCGCGCCAGCCAACAGCACGAGGCTGGCCAGAATCAGCAGTTGCAGGAACGGCAGCCTGGCACCGCGCGCATGGAGGGTCATGGGCGTAGCCGTCAGCTCCGCACCGCCGCCTGTTCGCGGTAAATCAGGAACAGGTTGCGCAGATAAACCGCCGAGCCCATCGCCTGGCCGAGAATGAACACGGGATCACGCCGATAGATCGCATAGCACAGCAGCACCGTGCCGCCGCCGAGACTCAGGTACCAGAACACCCTGGGCACGACGCTCTTGCCCAGCTTCTCGCTGACGAACCACTGCACCATCCAGCGCCCCGAAAACAGGCACTGGCCAACCAGGCCAAAAGCGACCCACAACTGTTCAGCTGACATCTAGACTTCCTCGTTGCGTGACGGCTTGAAGCGGCGGCGAATCAGCCACATCACGCCGAACAGATCGATAATGCCGACCCACAGCCGGTTGCTGATGCCATATTTGGACTGCCCGTGCAGACGCGGGCGATGGTGAACCTCAACCGACACGGACTGGCCACCCGCACGCTGTACCAGCGCCGGCAGAAAGCGGTGCATGTGGTTGAAGCGGGGCAGCCGCATGAACAGCGTGCGTTCCAGCGCCTTCAGCCCGCAGCCCGTGTCGGGCGTAGCGTCCTTCAGCACTGCCGAGCGTACGGCGTTCGCGACGCGGGAGGACAGGCGGCGAATGACCGTGTCGCGCCGCTGCCGACGATAACCGCAGACGATCAGGGCCGGCTCGGCCGGCGCCTGACGCAACACCGCGAGCAGGCGCGGGATGTCGGCGGGGTCGTTCTGCCCATCCCCGTCGAGCGTGATAATCCAGCGGCCGCGTGCGTGATCGACGCCGCTGCACACGCCCGCGCTCTGGCCACTGTTCACGCCGTGACGTACGACGCGCAGCCGGCCGTCGAAGCGGGGCTGTGCCGCCTGCAGTTGAGCCAGCGTGTCGTCAGTGCTGCGGTCATCAACGACCACAATTTCGAAATCGTCGCTGCCACAGGCAGTCCGCACTTCGTCTGCCAGGGCGATGATATTGTCCCGCTCGTTGTAGCAGGGAATGACGACCGAGTAGGCGGGCGTTGTAATGGCCGCGAGAGCGGGTGGGGTTGTCATGCGTAGGCGTTGCCGGTTCGAAGGCCGGCATTTTATCAGCCCCGGCAATGAAATTCGTGGGTTTTGACAGGTCCGACGACCGGTCGGTACATTGCAGGTCGCCGAGCACTCGGCAAAAGGAGCGCCATGGGCAATCGACTGTCGAAAATCTACACCCGCACCGGGGACGAGGGCACCACCGGCCTCGGCGACGGCGCACGCGTCAAAAAGCACGCCCCGCGTGTGCACGCCCTCGGTGACGTTGATGAGCTGAATACCACGCTCGGCCTGCTGCTGGCCGAATCGCTGCCCGAGGTGCTGGCCGGGCGCCTGCTTGAAATCCAGCACGATCTGTTCGATCTCGGCGGCGAACTGTCGATTCCGGGCATGAGCCTGCTGCCGGCCGACTCCATCACCCGCCTCGAGGGTTTCATCGACGAGTACAACGAAAGCCTGCCGCCGCTGAAGGAGTTCATCCTGCCGAGCGGCAGCCGGCGCGTAGCTGCCAGCCATTTCGCCCGTGCGGTATGCCGCCGCGTCGAGCGGACGGTCGTTGAACTCGCCGATATCGAACCCGTCAGCGACACGGTGCTGCAGTATCTGAACCGCCTGTCCGATTTGCTGTTCGTGGTGTCGCGCTCGCTCGCGCGCGACGAACTTGGCAAAGAGGTGATGTGGGACCGTTCGCGCTTCCGCACCGCGCCGCCCTGAGCATTCTTAGCGCTCGCGCAGTTCAAGCATCATGCCTTCGCGCGTCATGTCGAGGGCGTTGAGAAAGGACTGACCGAGCAGCGCCGTCGAGGGATAGTCCCCGTCGATCACAACCCCTTCGACATCGGTGAGTTCCAGCGCGCGCGCCTTCACGCTCTTCAGCCGCACCCGATAAGCCCGCGCCTGCCCGGACGCCGTTTCGACCATCATCGGTTGACCGTCGACCCGGTAGAGGAGGCCGATGCGTCGCGCGTGCTGCCGGTTGATCGCGACCGTCGACGCACCGGTGTCGACCACGAAGCGGATCGGCGTGCCGTTGATCGTTCCATCCACGTAATAGTGACCGTCGGCGGCGGGTGCGAGTTGCAGCCGACGCGGTTCGACGCCACGGCTGAAACGCGCGCCGATGCTGCCGTCGAGCGCAATGTCATGGCGCGTGCCGCCCGCGTCGACGCGCGCGAGCGCCTGCGAGGCGGACACCAGCAGCACGCCCTCGGGGCTGCGCTGGCCCACACTGAGCATGCGATGTTGGCCGTTGATTTCGAGCAACGCCTTGCCATCGAACAGCGCGCGAGCGGTAATCCGCAGCGCTGACGCCGGGGGCTCCGCCGCTCGGGCAACGGCGGCCGCCAGCCACATGCAGCACAGCGCCATCAAGCAAATTCGTAACATGGGTTGGGCCTGCTAGACTGCGCGCCTCTCAATGACCGTAACGTAGCAGATGTGGAGCGTTACCGATGCATATCGCGTGTTTGGATTTTGAAGGTGTACTGGTGCCCGAGATCTGGGTCGGGCTGGCCGAACGAACGGGCGTGGAGGCGCTAAAGGCGACCACGCGCGAGATCCCCGATTACCACGAATTGATGACGCTGCGGCTGCGGATCATGGCCGAGCGTGGCCTGAAGTTCGCCGACATCATGGCCGCTGCAGAAGGGCTCGAACCGCTGCCCGGTGCGCGTGAATTCCTCGACTGGCTGCGCACCGAATACCAGGTCGCCATCGTCTCGGACACATTTTATGAACTGGCGTTGCCGCTGCTGCGCAAGCTCGGTTATCCGATGATGCTGTGCCATCGTCTGATCGTCGGCGCCGATGGCGCGCTGACGGGCTATCGCCTGCGCCAACCGGATCCGAAGCGCCAGTCCGTGCGTGGTTTCAAGTCGCTGCAGTACAAGGTCATCGCGACCGGCGACTCCTACAACGACGTGCCGATGCTGGAAGAAGCCGATTGCAGCTGGTTCTTCTGCCCGCCGGATAATGTCGTCCGCGACTATCCGGCCATCGCGGTCGCGCGCAGCTACGTCGACCTGAAGGCCGGCTTCGCCCAGGCGAAAATCGACCTCGGCTGAGGTGCCGCCGCCCCGGGGCAGCTCAACCCGGCGCGGTGTCCGCTGACAGACTGAAACGCCGTGATGACGTGCTCACCGTCGCCAGCGACCAGGTCATCTTGGCCCAACCAAGGATCTCCGCGGGCGGTGCAGCCCGCAGCGTTGCCGGCACGCTGAGTCCCAGAAAGTCGAGGGCGCCTGACAGGACCTGGCTGGCGGACGTCGTCGACACCGCGGTCGCCAGCGTCTGCTTGCTGAGCTTGCGGCCGTCCGCGTCGAGCACCAGCGGCACATGGGCGTAACGCGGCTGCGGCAGGCCGAGGCAGTGCTGGAGATGGACCTGCCGCGGCGTTGAATCGAGTAAATCTGCGCCGCGTACGATATCGGTGATCCCCTGCCACGCATCATCGACGACCACTGCCAGGTGATAAGCGGGCTCCCCATCGGCCCGCCACAGCACGAAGTCCCCACAGTCGAGCGCCAATTGCTGGCGATAAGTGCCCTGCAGGCGATCGGACACCTGGAGTACCCGATCCGGAACGCTCAGACGCAGGGCAAAGCCGTCCTGCCACGGGAGTTCGCGCGTGCGACAAGTACCAGGATAAGGGCCGCCGCCGCTGTCCCGGCGCGAACACGCACACGCGAAGACGGCACCCGTTCGCCCGAGGCTGGCCACCGCCTCCCGATACGCCGCAAGCCGGGTGTGCTGCCTGAGCACGGGCCCGTCCCAACCGAGGCCGAGCCGTTCAAGTTCGCGCAGGATGGCATCGCCCGCACCGGGCCGTTCGCGTTGCCGGTCAAGGTCCTCGATCCGCAGCGACCAGCGGCCGCCACTGGCGCGTGCATCCAGAAAGCTCGCGACTGCGGTGACCACCGAGCCGAGATGCAGGAGGCCTGACGGGGAGGGCGCAAAACGCCCATGGTAGCGGGCGGACTCGGGAATCCCTGACACGACGCCTTGCTCGTAATGACCGGCGTCAGCGGGAGCTGGCCGCCGTCAGGGCAGCTGCACCGGCGCCGGTGGCATCCAGCCCGGCTGGCGGTGTTCGACGACAACGGTCGGATAGGTGCCGCCGCGGACATTGAAACGCGCACTGAGGCGCGCATAGCGGGGACGGCAGGCGGCGACGATATCGTCGAGGATGGCGTTGGTCACCGCTTCATGAAACGCCCCGACGTCGCGGAACGACCAGAGGTAGAGCTTCAGGGACTTCAGTTCGACGCACAGTCCATCCGGCACATACGCCAGATCGAGCTGCGCGAAATCAGGCTGCCCAGTCTTCGGGCACAGACAGGTGAACTCCGGCATCGCAATCTGGATGGTGTAATCACGCTGCGGGGCGGGATTGTCGAAGGTGTCGAGATGACGCTGGAGCTGAGTCGACATCGCTGTTATTTCCGGTCTCGGGAGGGGCCCGCGATGGTACACCTCACGGCCCGTCAGTCAACGCCGGCGAACGCTTTCAGCGCTCGTGATCTGATTAAAAAACCAGCATCAGAACAATGCGTTATGTTGCCGCATCGGGCCGCCTGTCGATTGTGCCACCATGGCGCGTCGGGTATGCTTCGCCGCCATGCGAATCGCCAGAATCAAGCTCGCGGGCTTCAAGTCCTTTGTCGACCCGACCACCCTCAATTTGCCCGGCAACCTGACTGGCATCGTCGGCCCGAACGGCGGCGGCAAATCAAACATCATCGACGCCCTGCAGTGGGTCATGGGTGAGTCATCGGCCAAGCAGCTGCGCGGCGATTCGATGGCGGACGTCATCTTCAGCGGCTCCAACTCGCGCAAGCCCGTCGGCCAGGCAGCGGTCGAACTGGTGTTCGACAACGCCGACGGCGCGGTTGGCGGCCAGTACGCGAGCTTCGCCGAGATCTCGCTGAAGCGCATCATAGGCCGCGATGGTGCCTCGAGTTACTATCTGAACGGCACACGCTGCCGCCGCAAGGACATCACGGATGTCTTCCTCGGCACCGGACTCGGCGCGCGCGGCGGCTATTCGGTGATCGAGCAAGGCATGATTTCGCGTGTCATCGAAGCCAAACCGGAAGAGTTGCGCAGCTTTCTCGAAGAAGCCGCCGGTATCTCCCGCTACAAGGAACGGCGCCGCGAAACCGAAACCCGCATGCGGCACACGAACGAGAACCTCGAGCGCGTCAACGACATCCGGGAAGAGTTGCAGAAGCAGCTCTCGCATCTGCAGCGCCAGGCCAGGGCGGCGGAAAAATATCAGGAACTGAAACTCGAAGAACGTCGCGTCGAAGCCGAGGCACTCGCGATCCGCTGGCGCGAAATCGACGTCGCGCGGCAGGCCCAGCGCCAGCTGATCGGCGCGCGCGAAACCGAGGTCGAAGCCGCGCTCAGTGAATTGCGGCGTAGCGAGACGGCCCAGCTGACACTGCGCGAGGAGCAGGCGAAGCTCACCGCCATATTCAACGAGCGGCAAAGCGGGTTCTACGCGCGCAGCGGCGAAATCTCCCGGCTGGAACAGAGCCTTGCACACCATCAGGAGCGTCAGCAGGCGCTGGGGCAGGAACTCGAGCGCGCGCGCCACAGCCGCGACGAAGCGCTGAAAGTGCTCGCCACCGACACCGCGCGACAGGCTGAGATCGATGCCGAAATCGCGTCGCTCACGCCGGGCTTCGATGCGCGTAGCGGCGCCGAGGAAGTGCAGGCCGAAGCCCTGAAGCTCACCGAACGGGCGGCCGACGACTGGCAGCAGGCCTGGGATACTTTCAACAACGAATTCACCGAGACCTCGCGCGCCGAGCATGCTGAACAGGTGCGCATGGAAATGCTCTCGCGCAGCCAACAGGATGCGCAGACGCGGCTTGCCACCCTGACTGCCGAGCGCGCCACACTCGATCCGGATGCCATCGAATCCCAGCTGCGCGCGCATCTGGCGACCTTCGCCACGCGCGAGGAAGAGCTCGCGGCGCTGCGGGCCGAACAGGAAAGCCTGCGTCACGGGCTGCACGAGGCACGCGCGAACGTGCAGCGCCGCGGACAGCAGCTGAACTCGGCACGCGCTGACTGGCAGGAGTCGCGCGGCAAGTACGCGTCGCTGAAGGCGCTGCAGGAAGCGGCGCTCGGCCGCGATCAGCAGGCGTTGAAGGACTGGCTGAACACCCATGCGCTGGCCTCCGAACAGGCGCTCGCCGAGGCGATATCGATTGAAGCAGGTTGGGAACTGGCAGCCGAAACGGCGCTCGCGGGGCGCATCGCCGCCCTGTGCGGTCCCGACGCCGATCTGCGCCTGCTCGCCACGGGCACCGGGACCGCACCGATCGCCAATCTCGTGGCGGTCGGCGTGGGCACCGCGGTGCCAGTGGCCACGTCCACGCACGGGCTGCCGCGTCTGCTCGACAAAATCGACAGCAAGGTCGCGCTCGACGGCCTGCTGGCCGGGGTGCACGTTGCGCCGGATGCCGCGAGTGCCCAGTCTGCCCGCGCCAGCCTGGCGGCGCACGAGTCGATCGTCACGCCCGACGGCATCTGGATGGGGCCGAACTGGGTGCAGGTGCCAGGCCGCCATCGGCCGCACGACAGCGTGCTCGCACGTGAACGCCAGCTCGAGCAGCTGCGCGTGGCGCTCGAAACGGCTGCGGCGAGTACCGCCGAGCGCGAAGAGCAGCAGCGACGCGGTCAGGAAGACGCGCAGAACATCGAACGCAAGGCAGCCGAGATCGCGACGACAATCAACCAGTGCGTGGCCGGGGCGGCCGAGGTCAAAGGCCGCGCCTCACGGCAGGAAGGCGATCTCGCACAGGTGCGTCAGCGCATGGCGAGCATCGGCCAGCAGATCGACGATCTGGCGCGGCGCACGGGCGAAGCGTCTTCGCAGCTCTCGGCGCTGACCGCCAAGATGGCAGCCCTGCGCGAGGTGTTGCGCACGCTGGAAGCCCGGCGCGAAGCGCTGCACGCGGCACGTCGCGACGTGCAGTTGAAGCTCGAAGATGCGCGCGTCGCCTGGCGTCGTGCCCGCGATGAGCGACATGACTTCGCGCTGCGGCTCGAAAGCCTGAAATCGACTCACGCCTCACTGCTGCTGGCCACAGGCCGCAACAGCCGGCTTGGTGAAGAGCTTGGCGCACGCTGCGTAGCACTCGAAACTGGCGTCGAGGCCGCGTTGGCGCCACAGGTCGAACTGCGCGCGTCGCTGGACACCGCGCTGGCCGCTCGCGTGCAAAGCGAAGCCGCGTTGAAGGAAGCACGGCAAAGCCTCGACCAGTTCGAGCAGCAGAACCGCGAACAGGACGACGCCCGCACGCGCGCCGAGAAGGAGTCCGGCGAGCGTCAACGTGCGCTCGAACAGGCGCGGCTCGATGACCGCGCGTTGCAGGTCCGCGCGCAGGAACAGGAAGAACGCCTGCAGCAGGGTGGGCATGGTCTGGCAGGCATCCTCAGCGAACTGACGGCTGACGCTGACGCAGTGGTGTGGCGTGAGACGCTGGCAGCCATCGTCACGCGCATTCAACGCCTGGGCCCGATCAACCTCGCGGCCATCGACGAGTTCGCCCAGTGCAGCGAACGCAAGACCTATCTCGACAGCCAGTTCACCGACCTGACACAGGCGCTGGCGACACTCGACGATGCGATGCGCAAGCTCGACAAGGAGACCCGCACACGCTTCAAGGAAACCTTCGATCAGGTCAACGCCGGACTGCAGCGCCTGTTCCCACAGCTGATCGGTGGCGGTCATGCCTACCTCGAGCTCACTGGCGAGGATCTGCTGCACACCGGCGTGACCGTCATGGCGCGGCCACCGGGCAAGCGCAACAGCACCATTCACCTGCTGTCCGGCGGCGAAAAGGCGATGACGGCGCTGGCGTTCGTGTTCGCGCTGTTCGAACTCAATCCCGCCCCGTTCTGTCTGCTCGACGAAGTCGACGCGCCACTCGACGATGCGAACGTCCTGCGCCTGACCGAAATGCTGCGCCACATGGCCGAGCGCGTGCAGTTTCTGTTCGTGACCCACAACAAGATCACGATGGAAATTGCCCAGCAGCTGATCGGCGTCACGATGCAGGAAGCCGGTGTATCGCGACTGGTGGCAGTGAACATGGATGAGGCCGTCGAACTCGCGGGCGTCGCCTGAGCATCGGCGCGACACCAGCAGCGTGATGCGGCCTGACGACGCGAACTGACAAAAGCAGATGGAAAGCACCTCCTGGTCCCTGCGAATTGCACTGCTGGTGATCGGCCTTGTGGTGGTCGGCGCGATCTACCTGTGGGCGATGTGGCGGCGACGACGCGAGACGAACCGGCGTTATAACCGCAAGATGCGCGGCCTGCGCACGCCGCCGCTGCCGCGTGAGCGCGGCGAACCGCGTTTCGACGAAGACCTTGGCGATGAACAAATGCGGCCACCGCCGGAGGACGACTACGAAATCGTCGTCCTTAAACCGCGCGAGCGCGTGGTTGAGGAGTTGCCGATCGTGACTCGGGAACCCGATCCCGCGCCCGAAGCGTTGGCGCCGGACGCGGCCCCGATCGTTTCCGAAAAACCGGTTGGCCGGGCGCCGCGTCGGCGCTGCACGAATCAGCTGAGCCTGGGTTTCGAGGACGCTGCGCCATCGCTGTCAACGCGGCCACAGCGCGGCGAACGGGCGGATCGCCCCGAGCGCCGCCCTTCGCCGCGCGCTGCCGTGCCACCCCCGCCGCCCGAACCCGACGTGCTGGCCCTGTTCCTGCGGCCGAACCGCAGCCCCGCCTTGCTTGGCCCGGCGCTGCTAAAGGCACTGAATGCCGTCGGCATGCGATTCGGCGACATGGACATTTATCATCACTTCGGCGCCGGCGACCTGCGCACCGAGCAGCCGCTGTTCAGCCTGGCCAATATGTTCGAACCCGGGCATTTCGAGCCCGCGGCCATGGGGGATTTCCGGACCGCCGGGCTCGCGATGTTCATCCAGTTTCCGGCACCGCTTGATGGCCCGGTAGCTTTCGAGCTCTTCCTGAACACCGCGCAGCGGCTCGCCGAAGCGCTGGACGCCGATCTGCAGAGTGAACCGAACAAGCCGCTCGATAGCGCCACCATCGAAAATATGCGGATCGTCGCCGCCCGCCACAGTGCTCCCCCACGCTGATCCTGCGTCGCGCGTCGCCAGCCTTCGCCGCCAGCTCGCCCACCACGACCACCGCTACTACGCGCTGGACGATCCCGAGATTGCCGACGCCGCCTACGACGAACTGCTGCGTGAACTGGGCGAACTCGAGGCGCGGCATCCTGAACTGGTGACACCGGATTCGCCGACACAGCGCGTCAGCGGCGCGCCGATGGCGGGTTTCGCGGCGCGGCTCCACGCACGGCCGATGCTGTCGCTCAGCAATGCGTTCACGGACGAGGACTTCACCGATTTTGATCGCCGTGTCTGCGAACGTCTGCAGCAGGACGAGGTGGCGTACGTCGCCGAAACCAAGCTCGACGGGCTTGCGATCAATCTCACGTATCGCGAGGGACTGCTGGAGTGCGCCGCCACCCGCGGCGACGGTGAAGTCGGCGAAGACGTCACCGACAATGTGCGCACGATCCGCGCTGTCCCGCTGCGCCTGTCGGGCAACGCATTACCGTCACTGCTCGAAGTCCGCGGCGAAATCTTCATGACGCACGCCGGCTTTCGGGCGCTGAACGAGGCCCAGCTCGCGCGCGGCGACAAACCCTTCGTGAACCCGCGCAATGCGGCGGCAGGCAGTCTGCGCCAGCTCGACGCCCGCATCACGCGCACGCGGCCGCTAAGCATCTACTGCTACGGGATCGGCGTTGTCGCAGGCAGAACGCCGCCGCCCACACAGTTCGAACTGCTCGCGTGGCTGCAGGATCTCGGCTGCCGTGTGTCTCCGGAATCGATGCGGGTGCCGAACCTCACCGCCGCGCTGGCGTGGTATCGCGCGATGGAAGCGCGTCGGCCAACGTTGAGCTACGACATCGACGGCGTCGTGTTCAAGGTCGATCGTCTCGACTGGCAGGAGGCCATGGGCCAGGTCGCAAAGGCCCCGCGCTGGGCCGTGGCGTTCAAGTTCAAACCCGAAGAACGCGAGACACAGGTGCTCGCAATCGACGTGCAGGTCGGACGCACCGGCGCGTTAACGCCCGTCGCACGCCTGCAGGGCGTGTATGTCGGCGGCGTCACGGTGACCAACGCCACGCTGCACAATGCCGACGAACTCGCGCGCAAGGATGTCCGCGTCGGCGACACGGTCGTCGTGCGCCGGGCAGGCGACGTGATCCCGGAAGTGGCGCGCGTGGTGCTCGAGAAGCGACCGCCCGACACCATGCCTTACACAATGCCGACGGAAGTCCCCGATCAGCTGCTGAGCCAACGCATTCAGCGCCTGATTCATTTCGCTTCGCGCCGCGCGATGGATATCGAAGGCCTGGGCGACAAGCTCGTCGAACAACTGGTGCGCGCCGGGCTGGTCGACGATCCGGGGCAGATATACCGGCTGCGCGCGGCAGATCTCGCGGCGCTCGAGCGCATGGGGGAGAAATCCGCCGAGAATCTCTTTCAGGCGATCGAGCGGAGCAGGGACACGACGCTTCCCCGGTTGTTGCACGCCCTCGGTATCCGCGATGTTGGCGAAGCGACGGCTCGTCAGCTCGCCGCGCATTTTGGCAAGCTCGAATACCTGATGAAGGCGTCAGCGGCCGAACTCGAACAGGTGCCGGACATCGGACCGGTGATGGCTGCTCACATCGTCGACTATTTCAACAGCCCGCAACACCGCGGCCTGATCGACCGGCTGCGCGAAGCAGGCGTGCGCTGGCCGGAAGTGGCGCCGCAAGTGGTCGCGGCGTTACCGCTCGCCGCGTTCACGATCGTGCTCACCGGCAGTCTCGAAGCGCTGACGCGCGAAGCAGCCACGGCGCGACTTCAGGCACTCGGCGCCAAGGTTGCGGGCAGCGTGTCGAAGAAGACGACGCTGGTCGTCGCCGGTGCGGAGGCGGGTTCGAAAGCGCGGCAAGCGGAAACGCTGGGCATTCCGATTATCGATGAAGCGCGGCTGCTACAGTTGCTGGCCGACCCCACAACGGTTGGCGGGGCATTCGGCAGCGCGCCGAATGACGCTCAGTCTTCCGGCGTAACCACCTGATTACGGCCGCGAACCTTGGCCCGATACAGCTGTTTGTCGGCCCGCTCTAGCAGGTCGACCGAGCCGTCGCCGGCCACGAGTTCGGACACGCCCACGCTGACCGTGACGCTGACCAGTGAGCCGCCGATCTCGAGTCCACTGCCGGCAACGGCCGAGCAGATGCGCTGGCCGAGCAGTTGCGCGCCGGCGCATTTGGTGTTGGTGAGGATCACGACAAACTCCTCGCCACCGTAGCGAAACACCACGTCACTGTTGCGGGTGCATTTGACGATCGCTTTCGCGACTTCCGTCAGCACCGCATCGCCGACCATGTGGCCGTGCGTATCGTTAATGCTCTTGAAGTGGTCGATGTCGATCATCAGCACCGACAGCGGGGTGTTGTGGCGGACTGACACCAGCACTTGATGTGCGAGATGCTGTTCCATGCTGCCGCGGTTGTGCACACCGGTCAGCGGATCGGTGAGTGCGGTTTTCAAGGCACGCTCGTACAACAGGGCATTGCGCAGCGGGTAGACCAGCGCGCAGAGCATCACCTCGATCAGCGCCTGATCGTCGACCGAGAACGGCTGGCTGCGCATGAACGTGATTTCGCCCAGCGACTTGCCGAGCAGATTCAGTTCATAGGTGCAACGATGCAGTTGCAGCCTGCCTTCCTGGAAGGCCAGGCCCTCTGCACGGTTGCGATAACGCAGACTGACCCGGCGCACGATGCGGCGCGCCTCCACCGTAAAGGCGTGGATGACGTCTTTCACGTACAGGCTCGACTGCAGTGCATTCGAGATGCGGAGCACCGTGCTGTCGGAAAGCAGCGGCCGGGACTGGGCGTCCGGCTCGAAAGAAGTGATCGCGTGGAGCGAGTTCGTCGCTGCTGATTGCATGTTCGCCTCGGCATGAATGGTCATCACCGTCTCCTGGTGTCTGCGCTCACCGAAAATAGCGAATTCCGTGCCAAGTGTCACATTTTGCGCCAATCCGCCATTCCGTCGGCAAAGGCAGGCCTTGACCGAGCCGCAGGTCAGGATTGAACCCGCAAGCGCCAATTTATCGTCGTCTGACGCCGCGCTACAGCCCGTTGCACGCCGCATGCCGTCGTTTAATTGACGGCACCAGGTTGCTGACCATGATGGTCGGGCGGCAAGCCCTGGTTGCCGGGCCGGCAAGGACCTGCCGGCAACGCGGCTACTGCAGGTCGAATTGCCGGCCGTTGTATTCGCTCGCCGCATCACTCAGTAAGTAAACAAAGGCTGGGGCCAGGCTGGACGGCTCGGGCAAGGTCGCCGCATTCTCGCCGGGATAGGCCTGGGCCCGCATCCGCGTCCGGCAACGGCCGGGATTGACGCTGTTCGCGCGCACCCGGGACGTCCCGGCCAGTTCGTCCGCCAGCGTCTGCATCATCCCTTCGAGCGCACACTTGGACGCGGCATAAGCGCCCCAGTAAGCCCGCCCTTGACGGCCCACCGCCGAGGACGTGAATAGAATCGAGGCGCCAGGCGCGCACGCCAGCAGCGGCAGACAGGCCCGGGTCAGCAGGAAGTGCGCATGCACGTTGACCTGGAAAACCCGGGCCCACAGCAGCGGATCGGAGGTGCCCAGCGGCGACAGTTCGCCAAGCAGGCCGGCATTCAGCACGAGCCCGTCGAGCCGCCCCCAGCGTTCCCGGATCAGCTCGGCGACCTCAGCGTAGTGGTCGACCGTCGCGTTCTCGAGGTTCAGCGGCACGAGACTCGGCTGCGGCCCGCCGGCGGCTTCGATTTCGTCCGCCAGCGTTTCGAGTGCCCGGCCGTCACGCGCGAGGAGCAGCGTGGTGGCGCCAGCCGCCGCTGTCGCGAGCGCGATGGCCCGCCCGAGGCCGCGCGACGCGCCGGTGATGAGAATGAGTTTGTCGGCCAGCGGCCGGCAGCCGGCTGCGGGGGCCGGGTAGTCGAGTTTGATGACGGTCAAAAACGTCTCCCGTTCAGCCAAAATCGCCGGCGCGTAGAATGGTGTCGCGGCGATGATTGCGGTCGTCGACGTCAGGATAGTCGAGGGTGAAATGAAGTCCGCGGCTTTCCTTGCGTTTCAGCGCGCAGCGAATCACGAGTTCGGCCACCTGCACGAGGTTGCGGAGTTCGATGAGGTCGCTGGTGACGCGGAAATTGGCGTAGAACTCGCCAATTTCGTTGCGCAGGAGGTGCACGCGACGCCGCGCGCGCTCGAGGCGCTTGGTGGTGCGTACGATGCCGACGTAGTCCCACATGAAGCGGCGCAGTTCGTCCCAGTTGTGGGCGACTACGACTTCCTCGTCGGCATCCGTGACCTGGCTTTCGTCCCACGGCGGGATTTCGGGCACCGGTGACGCCACCCCGCGCTCGGCGAGGATTGCCGCCGCCGCCGACTGCCCCATCACGAGACATTCGAGCAGGGAATTGCTCGCCATGCGGTTCGCGCCGTGCAGGCCCGTGCAGCCCACCTCGCCGACGGCATACAGACCGGGAAGGGAGGTCTGGCCAGCGCTGTCGGTGACCACGCCACCGCAGAAATAGTGGGCCGCCGGCACCACCGGAATAGGCTCCTGCGTCAGATCGAAGCCGAATTCCAGGCACTTCTGGTAGATCGTCGGGAAGTGCGAGCGGATGAAGTCAGCCGGGCGATGTGAAATGTCCAGATAGACGCAATCGGCGCCGAGGCGCTTCATTTCGAAGTCGATTGCGCGGGCAACGATGTCGCGCGGTGCCAGTTCCTCACGCTCGTCAAAACGGTGCATGAAGGGCTCGCCGTTCGGCAAGCGAAGCCGTCCGCCTTCGCCGCGCAGGGCTTCTGTCACCAGGAATGACTTGGCTTTCGGGTGATAGAGGCAGGTCGGATGGAACTGCACGAACTCCATGTTGGCAATGGCGCAGCCGGCGCGCCAGGCCATTGCAATGCCGTCGCCGGTCGCGACGTCGGGATTGCTCGTGTACAGGTAGACTTTGCCGGCGCCGCCGGTCGCCAGCACACAGAAGGGTGCCCGAAAGGTCTCGACCCGATGCTCATCACGGTTCAGCACATAGGCCCCGACGCTGCGGTCCGGCGTACTGCCGAGTTTGCCAAGCGTGATGATGTCAATTGCAATGTGCCGTTCGCGCAACTCGATGCCGGGATGGCGGCGGGCGCGCTCGAGCAGGGTGGTTTCGATGGCCTGACCGGTTGCGTCATCGGCGTGCACGACCCGGCGACGGGAGTGGCCGCCCTCCTGGGTCAGATGGACCGCCGGTTCGCCGTTGTCCGCTGCGTCCATCGTGAACGGAACGCCCTGATCGATCAGCCATTCGATACGATCGCGGCCATGACTGACCATATGCGCCACGACGTCCGGATGGCACAGGCCGGCGCCGGCGCGCAGGGTGTCCTCAATATGGCTTTCGAGGGTGTCACCGACATCCATCACGGCCGACACGCCGCCCTGGGCGTAAAGCGTGTTGCTCTCGGCGAGTTCGCCCTTGGCGATGACGCAGACGCGTAACGCATCGCCCAGGGCCAGCGCCAGGCTGAGGCCGGCGGCGCCGCTGCCGATCACGAGAACATCGAAGTCATGTTGGTGTGGCATGGCGAGTGGGTTTGGTATACTCCGGTTCAATCCCGTGCGATCTCACGCCCCGAACTAACCATAACAACGATGGTCTACGCCTTCGAAGCGCAGCGCACAGCGGTGGCCATGATATCAGGGTGTACCCCCTGATGGACGAGGGCGCCACTGACATAGAACTGGTTGCACGGGTTCAACGTGGCGACAAGCGCGCGTTCGACCTGCTGGTGGTGCGCTACCAGCATCGCATCATCAAGCTCGTGTCACGTTACGTGCGCGACCAGAGCGACGCGCTCGATGTCACCCAGGAAGCCTTCATCAAGGCCTACCGGGCACTGCCGAACTTTCGGGGCGACAGTGCGTTCTATACGTGGCTCTATCGCATCGCGATCAATACGGCCAAGAACTACCTGGTGGCACTTGGCCGGCGTCCGCGGGAAGTGGACGTCGAGGGGCCTGACGGCGAACCGATGAATCTCGACGAGATGCAGCGGGACGACGAAACCCCCGAGAAGATTTTGCTGGTCGAGGAGATCAAGGACACCATCTTCAGGACCATACAGGCCCTGCCCGAGGACCTGCGCACCGCGATCATGCTGCGCGAGGTCGACGGACTGAGCTATGAAGAGATTGCCGAATCGATGGATTGCCCGATAGGCACGGTCCGCTCGCGGATCTTTCGGGCGCGGGAAGCAATCGACATCAAACTGAAGCCGTTAATGGAACAGTGACAAGGCCCGACTATGCAACATCAAGAGGAACAGCTATCGGCGTTCGTTGACGATGAACTGGACGTCCCCCCAGGCGCTCTGCTCGCGCGTCTGGCCGAGGATGAAACCAGCCGTCGACAATGGGCCCGGTATCACCTGATTGGGGATGTGATCCGTGACCGGGCCGCACCCCTGGTCCCCGATTTCCGGGCACGCATCAGTGCCGCGATCGACGCCGAACCGACACTGCTTGCACCCGCGGCCGTGCGCCTGCGAGCACCGGCTGCCCAATCCGCGCCCGGCAGTGCGCGGCACTGGGGTATCGCAGCGAGCCTGGCCGCGGCCGGGCTGACGGGCGTGCTGCTGGTGGCCCGCGCGCCAGATTCCGTGCCGCCCACAGCGAGCGTGGCCCAGACCCAGATCCTCGCGCCCGCCCCCCAACAGCCGCAGGTGGTCTCCTGGGACGAAGGCGGCGCACCGTCGGCAGCCAATCCGGAGACGGTCGAATTCCATCGCCGCCTCAACAGCTATCTGGTCAACTTCAACGAAGAACGTGCAAATCTCGGCGTGCCCTCCGTGCACCCCTATGTGCGCATCGTTGGGTTCGAGTCCGAGCCCGAACGTTGAACGTGCTGAGCGGCGCAGCGCGCGGTCTGCTGGGGGCCGCCCTGCTGTGGTGCCTGCCGCCAGGTCTGGCGGCAGCCGCCGATAGCGCCGAACAACTGGTCCTGCGCGCGCTCGAAGCGGGGCGACTGCTCGATTACGACGGCGTGTTCGTCTACCAGCGCGAAAGCGCGCTCGATGCCATGCGCCTGATCCATCGCGGCAGTGGCGGCAGCGAAACCGAGCGTCTCATCTCGCTGTCCGGCCCGGCACGGGAAGTGGTGCGGGCGGGCAACCGCGTGACGTGCACGTTCGCCGACGACAAAGCGGTCATGGTCGAAAAACGTCAACCACGCGACCTGCTGGCCTTCGGCATGTCACGGCCGGTCGCGACGCTGGCCGCCGTCTATGAATTCCAGCTTGACGACAATGACCGCGTTGCCGGCCGCGCGACACAGGTGGTGCAGATACTGCCGAAGACCCACGACCGCTACGGCTACCGCCTCTGGATCGACGCGGCGACGCACCTGCTGCTGAAGTCCATGGTTCTCGACTACGATGGCCGGGCCCTGGAACAGGTCCAGTTTGCCCAGATCGCCATCGGTGGCCCGATCACCGACGACCTGCTGATGCCCGAGGTGAACGGGGTTGATTTCACCTGGTATACGCACGAGGATCCCGCGCCCGCGGCGATCGGGGTCGAGGCGGGAGACTGGCAGGTGGGCTGGCTGCCGCCCGGCTTCGAGATGCACAACGAGCAGACCCAGCACATGCTGGCCAGCAAATTGCTCGTGCAGCATTTCGTATACTCTGATGGCCTCGCCACCGTGTCCGTATTCATTGAAGAGCTGCAGGCCAGTACAGCGCCAATCCAGGGCTATTCCTCCATGGGCGCGGTGAACGCGTTCAGCCGGATCGCCGAGAATTTCCAGATTACCGTCGTCGGCGAAGTGCCCCAGTCCACGGTGCGCCAGATCGCCATCGCCATCGCCAACCGCAGAGCCGAGTAAATCGCATGAAGTTTTGCCTCACTCATTCCAGCGCGCGCGCCCTGTTCACCCTGCTGCTCCTCGGCACCAGCCTGCTGGGTGCCCGCCAAGCAATGGGTCTGGCCGCCGCCGGTCTGCCGGACTTCACGGCCCTCGTGCGCCAGAACAGCCCTGCCGTCGTGAACATCAGCACGAGCGCGAAACCGGACGAAGCGCTCGCCGAGCGTGGCGAGCAAGAAATGCCGCAGCTCGAAATGCCCAACATTCCCGAAGACCATCCACTGAACGAACTGTTTCGGCGCTTCTTTGGCGATCAGATGCCGGGCAGTCCGCAGGGCATGATGCCGCAGTCTTCGCTGGGCTCGGGCTTCATCGTGTCCAAGGACGGTTATGTGATTTCAAACTATCACGTGGTCAGGGGCGCGGATGAGATCGTCGTGCGCCTGAGCGATCGCCGCGAACTGAAGGCTGAAATCGTTGGCTTCGATCCGCGAAGCGACATCGCGGTGCTGAAGGTCAAAGCAACGGGCGATCTGCCGGTCGTGAAACTCGGACGTTCGGAAGCGCTGCAGGTGGGTGAATGGGTGCTCGCAATCGGTTCGCCGTTCGGCTTCGATCATTCGGTTACGGCCGGTATCGTCAGCGCTAAAGGCCGAAGCCTGCCGAACGAGAACTACGTGCCCTTCATCCAGACCGATGTCGCGATCAATCCCGGCAATTCGGGCGGTCCACTATTCAATCTTGACGGCGAAGTCGTCGGCGTCAACTCTCAGATTTACAGCCGCACGGGTGGCTTCATGGGACTGTCGTTCGCCATTCCGATCGACGTCGTGATGAACGTTTACAAACAGCTGCGCGAGACCGGCTCGGTGAGCCGCGGTTGGCTGGGTGTGCTGATCCAGGACGTCACCGGCGAACTGGCCGAGTCCTTCAAGATGAAAATGCCGCACGGCGCACTGGTGTCCAAGGTGTTGCCAGACAGCCCTGCCGCGAAGGCAGGCATCGCCGCAGGCGATGTCATCACACGCTTCAACGGCAACGATATTGCGACATCCTCCGATCTGCCGCCGATGGTCGGCACTACCACGGTCGGCCAAAAGATCGAAGTCGACGTCATCCGCGGCGGCAGTAAACGCTCGATGGTGATTACGATCGGCCAGCTGCCGGAGACGGAAGAGATGGCGCGCGAGGAGAAGGATTCGAAAGCACCGGCGGGCAACAGCCAGGTTGCCCGTCTAAAGATCGAAGCCCGTGAGTTGACCAAGGCTGAGCGAGACGAGCTTGAACTCACAGGGCGGGGCGTGCTCGTCGAGCGCGTGAAGCAGGGTCCGGCGGCACTGGCCGGGCTGCAGGCGATGGACGTGATCGTCCAGATCAACTTCAAGTCGATTGACAGCGTTGCGTCCCTCGACAAGATCGTCGCCGGGCTGGCCGGCGGCAGCAAAGTGCCCATGCTGATTCATCGCGAAGGCAGCCCGATGTTCCTGGCCCTCGAGGTACCGAAAAATTGAGTCGGCCCCGGCAGCTGCAGGTGATCACGGCCCGGGACTGCGATCTGTGCAACGGGCTGCTTGCGCGCCTCGGGCCCTACGTCGACAGTGGGCAGGTGACCCTCGAGCTACTGCCGCTGGATGAGCACCCGGGACTGCGCGCGGCGCACCTGTTCCGCGTGCCGGTGGTGCTCGAGGGGCCGGCCGAACTGATGTGGGGCCGCATCGAGGCCGCCGAACTCAGCACGGTGCTGGGGGAGGTTGGCGCCAGCTGAGTGCCGCCGGCCATGCCGGCGCGCGCTGAGTGGGTTAGAATCGCCGACCTTGTAATCGGCGGCACACGCCTCCCGTCATGAAGAACATTCGCAATTTCTCGATCATCGCGCACATCGATCACGGCAAATCGACGCTCGCCGACCGCTTCATCCAGCTTTGCGGCGGCCTGTCCGAGCGCGAAATGGAAGCTCAGGTGCTCGACTCGATGGATCTCGAGCGCGAGCGCGGGATCACCATCAAGGCGCAGAGCGTCAGCCTTGAGTACAAGTCGAATGACGGCCAGATTTATCACCTGAACATGATCGACACCCCCGGGCATGTCGACTTCAGCTATGAAGTCTCGCGCTCACTGGCGGCCTGCGAAGGCGCGTTGCTGGTCGTGGACGCCGCGCAGGGCGTTGAAGCCCAGTCGGTTGCGAATTGCAACAAAGCGGTCGATCAGGGGCTGGAAGTGCTGCCGGTCCTGAATAAAATCGATCTGCCGTCGGCGAATCCTGACCGGGTCGCGACCGAGATCGAGAACATCATCGGCATCGACGCCACCGAGGCGGCGCTGGTCAGCGCGAAGTCAGGGCAGGGCGTGCCCGAACTGCTTGAGATGCTGGTCGCACGGATCCCGGCACCGAACGGCGACCCGGATGCACCATTGAAGGCCCTGATCATCGACTCCTGGTTCGATAATTACCTCGGCGTCGTGTCGCTCGTGCGCATCTTTGACGGCGAACTGGTGGCCGGCGCCCGCATCAGAATCATGTCCAGTGAGCGGGAAGCAAACGCGGACCAGGTCGGGATCTTCACGCCGAAACGCGTGAAGCGCGACCGCCTCGCCACCGGCGAGGTCGGTTTCCTCGTCGCTGGCATCAAGGACATCAATGGCGCACCGGTCGGAGACACCATCACCACGGCCCAGCGCCCGGCGAGCAGCCCGCTGCCCGGTTTCCAGAAGTCGCAGCCGAACGTGTTCGCCGGCATGTATCCGATCGAATCTTCGGATTATGAAGCCTTCCGCGACGCCCTCGGTAAGCTGCGGCTGAACGACGCCGCACTCCAGTATGAACCGGAAACCTCTGAAGCCCTGGGCTTCGGCTTCCGGTGCGGTTTCCTCGGCATGCTGCACATGGAGATCATCCAGGAACGGCTCGAACGCGAATACGGCATGAACCTGATCACCACGGCGCCGACGGTGGTCTACGAGGTGCTGATGAAAAATGGCGAGGTGCATACGATCGACAATCCCTCGCGCCTGCCGGGGCCGAATGAGCTCGAGGAAATTCGCGAGCCCATGATCCAGGCCGACATCATCACGCCCCAGGATTATCTGGGGAACGTGATGTCGTTGTGCATCGAAAAGCGGTGCGTGCAGCGCAAGTTAAGCTTTCTGGGTGGTCAGGCCGCGGTCAGCTACGAAATGCCGATGAGCGAAATGGTGCTCGACTTCTTCGACCGTCTGAAGTCGCTGTCGCGGGGCTACGCCTCGATGGATTACCACTTTCTGGCGTATCAGCCGGCCGACATGGTGAAGGTCGACGTGCTCATCAACGCCGAGAAGGTCGACGCCTTGTCCATCATCGTGCACCGCACGGATGCTGAACGAAGAGGCCGGGATCTCGTGGCAAAGATGCGCGAGATCATTCCGCGGCAGATGTTCGAGGTCGCGATCCAAGCGGCCATCGGCGCCAAAATCATCGCCCGCGAATCGGTCAAGGCGATGCGCAAGAACGTCACCGCCAAGTGCTACGGCGGGGACATCTCCCGCAAGCGCAAGTTGCTGGAAAAGCAGAAAGAGGGCAAAAAGCGCATGAAACAGGTGGGCTCTGTGGAGATCCCGCAGGAAGCTTTCATGGCCGTGCTCAGCGTCAGGAAGCAAAAGTGATTTTCGACTTTTCAACCATCATGGTGCTGCTCGTCGCGGCAAGCGGCGCGATCTGGGGTATCGATGCGTGGCTGTTCAGGCCCAGGCGCATCGAGCGCGCCGCCGGGACCGAGGTCGGCGACCCGATGCTCGTGGACTATGCGCGCTCTTTCTTCCCCATTTTTCTGATCGTGCTGATCTTGCGTGCCTTCCTGGTCGAACCCTTCCGTATTCCATCGGGCTCGATGATTCCGACCCTGCTGGTCGGGGACTTCATCCTCGTCAACAAATTCGGCTACGGGATCCGCTTGCCGGTCATAAACAAGAAGATCATCGAACTCGGCAACCCGGCCCGCGGCGATGTCGTGGTCTTCCGCTACCCCGAGGACCCCTCGACGCCGTTCATCAAGCGCGTGGTCGGCCTGCCGGGAGACCAGATCACCTACAAAGAGAAGCGCCTCCGAATCAATGGCGTACAGGTCCCTTACGACGATGCCGGTACCTACGTCGGGGTCAAATCGGCGGTCATGCACACCGGCGCCCAAAAGCTCGTGGAACACCTCGACGGCCAGGCTCACGATCTCCTGGTCACGCCCCGCGCCTACTCGTTCGACTGGGAAGGCACCGTGCCACCGGACAGCTACTTCGTGCTCGGGGACAACCGGGACAACAGCCGTGACTCCCGATTCTGGGGCTTCGTGCCAAACGAGAATTTGATCGGCAGAGCGTTTATGATCTGGATGAACTGGGACAATGGCCCGGACCTGAAGCGGATCGGGACCCGAATAAAATAGCGAACACACAGGGGGAGTGGTCATGGCCAATCGACATTATCGACAGCGCGGTGTCAGCCTCAGCGGCCTCATCTTCTGGTGCGTGCTACTCGGCGTGGTCGCGTTGATCGGGATGAAGCTCTTTCCGCTGTACAACGAAAAGATGAAGGTCGACATCGCTATCGAGAAAACACTCAGCGAACCCGGCGTGGGCGGCTGGACCAAGGCCGACCTCGTCAAAAGCATCATGAAACAGTTCGAAGTCTCCGACGTCGACCGCTGGAGCACCGCCGAATTCTCAAAATTGCTGCTCGTGGAAGCAGCGCGCGACGGCAAGGGACGCATGATGTCGCTCTATTACGAAATTCGCGGCCCGCTGTGCTGCGACCTCGATGTCGTGCTGAACTACGAACGAGAGGCGGAGTTGCCGAAGGGCGCCGCCGAGTAGGATTCACCGCTGACTGATTTGAATACATTCGTCACCTACCAGTTCAGCGAGCCTGGTCTCCTGGAGACGGCGCTCACGCACCGCAGCGCCTCAGCCCGCCACAACGAGCGTCTCGAATTTCTCGGCGACGCGCTGCTCGGTTTCATCATTGCCGATGTCCTGCACGAGCGTTTTCCGGCCGCCGACGAAGGCGGCCTGACTCGCGCCCGCGCCGCGCTGGTCAATCGCGATACGCTGGCCGACATCGCGCGCGAACATGCGGTCGGCGACCTGCTGCGTCTCGGCGAGGGCGAGATGAAGAGCGGCGGCTGGCGCCGCAGTTCAATCCTGGCCAATGCCGTCGAAGCTGTGACCGCCGCGATCTACCTCGATGGCGGCATCGAAGCCTGCCGGGCCGCCGTGTTGCGCTGGTTTGAGCGCAGGCTCGACGAGGCGAATCCAGGTAAAGCCCCGAAAGACGCCAAGACCGCGTTGCAGGAGCATCTGCAGGCCCGCAAGCGCAGCTTGCCGGCTTACCGCACCGTCTCCGAAGAAGGCCCGCCGCACCGGCGAACCTTTAAAATTGAATGTCTGATTGAGGGGTATGCGCCCGTGACAGCCGAAAGTAACAGCCGCCGCGGCGGCGAACAAAAAGCGGCACGCGTCGCACTCGAACAGGTTCGCACGGGTGATCGGTCTTGAGCGGCAGCGGCGTCACGACCACCCGCTGCGGACACGTCGCCGTCATTGGCCGTCCGAATGTGGGCAAGTCCACGCTCGTCAACCGCATCATCGGCCAGAAGATTTCCATCACCTCTCGTAAGCCGCAAACCACGCGTTATCGTGTCCTCGGCATCGCGAACACCGCCGACGCGCAGTTGATCTTCGCCGACACGCCGGGTTGGCAACCACGCCCGCGCACTCAACTCGATAAGCTGATGAACCGCCAGATCGACGCCGCGCTGGCCGAGATGGCGGCCGTGCTGATGGTGGTCGATGCCCGGGCCTGGAAGCCGGAAGACGATCCCATTGCCGAACTGCTGCTGAACGCACCCTGCCCACGCTTCCTGGCCTTGAACAAGATTGACCAGCTGAAGGACAAGGCCGCACTGCTGCCCTTGCTGGCGGAACTCGGCACGCGTCTCCCGGAGGTTGAAATCGTGCCCGTCAGCGCCATGAAAGGCAGCGGCGTCGCCCGCCTGGTCGAGGCCATCGCGGCACGTTTGCCCCCCGGCGAACCGGAGTATCCGGTCGACCAGATCACCAACCGGTCAGAACGCTTTCTCGCCGCAGAACTGGTCCGCGAGCAGTTGATGCGCCAGCTCGGCGACGAGCTGCCGTACGCGGTCAATGTCGTCATCACCAAGTTCGAGGACCGGCCCGAGCGCACGCACATCGATGCCGAGATCTGGGTCGAGAAGCCAGGCCAAAAGGCGATCGTGATCGGCAAGGGCGGCGCACGGCTCAAAGAGGTCGGCACGGCGGCGCGTATGGCGCTGGAGCGAATGCTAGATCGCCCTGTCTTCCTGCATACCCAGGTCAGGCAGCGGGACGGCTGGACCGAAGACGCCCGGGTCCTGTCGCAGATCGAGCGCGACGGCCAGTGAGCCTCCGATGGCGGGCCCCTCGCAGCAGGACCAGGCCTATGTGCTCCACACCCGGCGCTACCGCGAGAACAGCCTGCTGGTCGAAGCGCTGACGCGCGAACACGGACGTATCGGCTTCGTGGCTCGCGCACCCGCAGCCGGGCGGCGACAGCGCGAGGTGCTGCAGGCCTTCCGTCCACTGCTGGCCGTCTGGCAGGGGCGTGGCGAACTCTTCAATCTGACCCACTGGGAACAGACCGCGCAGCCGCCAGCGCTGCTCGGCGAGCGACTCCTCAGCGGGCTTTACCTCAACGAACTCGTGATCCGCCTGGCGGGACGCGGCGAGGGGGATCCCCGCTTGTTCGACAGCTATGCGACGACCATCGACCTGATCGCGCATGGCGATGCCCTTGAACCCGTGCTGCGCGCCTTCGAAGTCGCGTTGCTCGAGATCAGCGGATACGGGCTCGAGTTCGAACAGGTCGTCGACACGCAAACGGAGGTTTGTGTCGGGGAAATCTATCGCTACTTCCCGGAGCAGGGACCTTTCCTGAACCCCTTCCGCCCGGGCGGGATCCCGGTGCGAGGCGAAACCCTGCTGGCACTTGCCGGCCGGGGCATGCTCGACGCGAACGTGCTGCCAGAGGCCAAACGCCTGATGCGGGCGGTGCTGAACCATCATCTCGGCGATCGGCCGCTGCATTCGCGCAGTCTGTTCGGGCCGCCGCATACTGCCTGAACACCGCGTTGCGGTGCTGTGGCCCCAAACGAGCCGCTGGCAGGCTGGTGAAAAACGGGCGCGGTCACCGCCGTTTTTCACCAGCCTGCTAGAATGCGGATCCATCACTGCGGCCCACACCAGACTGACATGGCTTCATTTCGCCCACTCGAACTCGGCGTGAACATTGACCACGTGGCCACCCTGCGTCAGGCCCGCGGCACGCCTTTCCCGGATCCTGTCTATGCGGCCTATCTGGCGGAGCAGGCCGGCGCGGACGCGATCACGATTCATCTGCGTGAAGACCGACGCCACATTCAGGACCGCGATCTCGAACTCCTGCGGCAAACCGTCCGCGGACGCCTGAACCTCGAAATGGCCGCCACCGACGCCATGCTCACGCTCGCTGAACGGCACCGCCCATCGAATTGCTGTCTGGTGCCCGAACGCCGTGAGGAGCTGACCACCGAAGGCGGCCTCGATGTCGCCGGACAGGCTGCACGCATGAAAACGATCTGCGCACGCCTGGCGGACACCGGCATCGTGGTGTCGCTGTTCATTGATCCTGACGCCAGGCAGATCGAAGCCGCCGCCGCGGCGGGCGCGCCGGTGATCGAACTGCACACGGGCGCCTACGTAGACGCAGTGGCTGCCGGCCAGCGCACAGCGGAGCTTGCGCGCCTGACAGCTGCCGCAGCACTTGCGGCGTCTTTTGGCCTGCAGGTCAATGCAGGGCATGGTCTGCATTACTCGAACCTACAGGCGGTGGTCGCCATCGAACCGCTCGTTGAACTGAACATCGGTCATGCCATTGTCAGTCACGCGCTGTTCGTCGGTTTCGAACGGGCGGTCCGCGAAATGAAACAGCTGATGATCGAACACCGCCCATGATTAAAGGGCTTGGCATCGACATCGTGAAAACGGCACGCATTCGTGACGTGTATGCACGTTATGGTCGTAAATTTGCGCGGCGCATTCTCGCCGCTGATGAACTGCTGCGCTTCGATGAAAGCCGGCGCCCGGTGAGTTTTCTGGCGATGCGCTTTGCGGCCAAGGAAGCCGGCTCCAAGGCCCTGGGGACCGGTTTTCGCCAGAGCGTCAGCCCGCGCCAGATTGAAGTCACCCACAGTGCGGCCGGCAAGCCGTCCCTGCGACTGCACGGCGCAGCCGCCGAACACGCTCAGCGGCTGGCCGTCGGCCACAGCCATGTCAGTCTGACCGACGAAGCTGAATACGCCGCCGCCGTCGTCGTTCTCGAGGCCTGAGGTTTACATGAGCAAGTCCCTGCCGCGGGAAGTCGCGAGACGTCGCACTTTCGCCATCATTTCCCATCCTGACGCCGGCAAGACCACGGTCACGGAGAAGCTGCTGTTCCTCGGCGGCGCGATCAACGCCGCCGGCACCGTCAAGGCCCGCAAGAGCGCGCGTTACGCGGCATCGGACTGGATGGAGATCGAGAAGCAGCGCGGGATCAGCGTGACCTCATCGGTGATGCAGTTCGAGTATGGGGGCTGCATCATCAATCTGCTCGATACGCCCGGCCACGAGGACTTCTCCGAGGACACCTATCGCGTGCTGACGGCGGTGGACTCGGCGCTGATGGTGATCGACGCGGCGAAGGGCGTCGAAGAGCGCACCATCAAGCTGCTCGAAATCTGCCGCATGCGCAATACCCCGGTCATCACGCTGATCAACAAGCTCGACCGCCACGCTCGCGCACCGCTCGAATTGCTCGATGAAATCGAGCGCATCCTGTCGATCCGCTGTGCCCCGGTGACCTGGCCGCTGGGCTCAGGGAGCCAGTTTGCCGGCATCTATCATTTCGATCGCAGGCAGGTCCTGCGCTTTGCGCGCGAAATCGATGCGAATACCGATCTCATCGATGCTGAAGCCTTCGATCTCGAGGTGGCGGCGTCACTGCCCTGGACCGAAGACGCGCTGCCTGCGCTGCGCGAGGAAATCGAGTTGATCGAAGGCGCTGGCGCCGAGTTCGATCTGGACGCATACCGGGCTGGCCAGGTCACGCCGGTATTCTTTGGCACGGCACTGCGCAACTTCGGCATTCGGGAAATGCTCGATTTCTTTGTGCGCACCGCGCCGCCACCGTGCCCGCGCGAAGCCAACGAGCGCTTCGTTGATGCAGGCGAGCAGGCGTTCACCGGTTTCGTGTTCAAGATTCAGGCGAACATGGATCCTCAGCATCGCGATCGCATTGCGTTCCTGCGCATCTGCTCTGGCCACTTTCAGCCTGGTATCAGGCTGCGCCATGTGCGCCTCGGACGCGACATCACCATCTCCAACGCGCTGACCTTCATGGCACGCGGTCGTGAGCAGGTGGAAGAGGCCTGGGCCGGCGATATCATCGGTCTGCACAATCACGGCACGATTCAAATCGGGGACACCTTCACGGCTGGCGAATCGCTGTCATTCAAAGGCATCCCGAGTTTCGCGCCCGAACTCTTCAGGCGGGTCCGCGCGGCCGATCCGATGAAGAACAAAGCGCTGCTGAAAGGACTCACGCAGCTATGCGAGGAGGGCGCCGCGCAGGTGTTTCGCCTGACACAGCGCAATGATCTCGTGCTCGGCGCAATCGGCGTCCTGCAGTTCGATGTCGTGGCATTCAGACTGCGTAACGAGTACAGCGTCGACTGCATCTTCGACGCAGTAAACACGACGCTCGCGCGCTGGGTCTCGAGCAGCAAGGCGGGGGAACTTGACCGTTTTGCGCGTCAGCTGGCCGACAACGTCGCGATAGACGGTGGTGGGCAAGTCGCCTATCTGGCGCCGACGCGCGTGAATCTGCAGCTGGTGACGGAGCGTTGGCCGGACGTCAAATTCCACGCGACGCGTGAAATCAGCCAGCGAAACGACGCAGCCGCCTGAGGCGGCCGCGTTTGCGGCGAGGGCTCAGGGTTCCAGCGGCGTCTGCTGACTCGCCACTTCGCGCACCACCGGTGCCGCCGCGACGTCAGGTGCTGGTGCTGCCGCGACGTCAGGTGCTGGTGCTGCCACGACGACAGGTGCTGGTGCTGCCACGACGACAGGTGCTGGTGCTGCCACGACGACAGGTGCAGGCGCCGCCGCTTCGATGACCGGCAACGGCCGTGGGGCAGGCGCAAGATCTGCGGCGGGCGTCGGTGCTGCCGGCGGTGCGGCGTCACGCGGACGCGGTGGGGGCATCGGCAGGGGCTCGAAGCTGCTGCTGGCGTTGCCCTGCTTCGAACCAAACAGCTCGCTCTGACGCGCGGTTGAGCGTTCGTCGTAGGAGCGCTGCAGATCAGCAGCACTGCGTTCTTCCTGCTGGGCAACGGTCGGGCTCGCGGCTGCTGCCGGCACCGGCGGCATCGCGGGACTGACAGAGCCCGTCGGCGGTGCGACAGCGGCCACCTGGGGCTCACCACCCTGACGGCCACGTCCCTGCCGATCACCACGGCCCTCACCGCGCGGCTCGCGTTCACGCCGGCCTTGGCCGTCGGTACGCGGCTCACGCTCCGGGCGGGGCTGCTGCTCGCCGCGGGGCTGCTGCTCGCCGCGCGAACGCCCCCCGCCATCACGGCCGTCCCGGCGTTCGCCGCCACGACGACTGTCCTGCGGCCGCTCAGCCCCCGCCTCAAGCGGCACGTCATCTGCAGCGCGAGCCTCCTGCTCACCACGGGGACGTGGCGGCTGACCAGCGCCACCGCGTCCGCGGCCTCCGCGGCCCCGACTGCGCTGTTCATCGCCGCGCGGGCGCTCGTCGCCGCCGTTCGCCGGGGACTGCTGGCCCTGAGAGCGCGGCTGTGCGGGCGGGGCGGGACGCGGCGCCTGGGCCGGATGCGCGCTCGGTGCGCTGGGCTGGCTGGCGGGTGAGGCGTCGCTGCCATTGGCTGCCGGGGCCCCGAACAGCGCCGAGATGAAGCGTTTGATGACACCACCGCCACGGGGATCCGCAGCGGCAGGCGTGGACGCCGCCGACTGCTCCGGTTCGGCCTGCGGCGCATTGCGCACGATGTCGCGCACCGCCGCCTGTTCCTGGCGCGGTGGTGGTGTCTGTCGTATGTAATCGAGCGCCGGGGCCGTGGCCACTTCGGTCGCGAGTTCATAACTGTCGCCGGGTTCGCGCTTTGCCAGGTCCTGTTCCCGGATGCGCTGCACATTGAAATGCGGCGTTTCGAGGTTCGCGTTCGGCACCAGAATGACTTCGACTTCTTGGCGTTCTTCGATGCGCGACATGTCGCGGCGCTTTTCATTGAAGAGGAAGGTCGCGACGTCCACCGGTACCTGAGCAACGACCTTGGCCGTCGAATCCTTCATCGCTTCTTCTTCAAGCATGCGCAGCACGGTCAGCGCGGTCGACCGCAGGCTGCGGATCGTACCGACGCCTTCGCAGCGCGGGCAGATCTCGTGGCTGAATTCCGCCAGCGACGGCCGCAGACGCTGCCGTGACATCTCCAGCAGCCCGAAGCGCGAGATGCGCCCGATCTGAACGCGCGCGCGGTCCATCTTAACGCTATCGCGCATCCTGTTCTCGACAGCGCGCTGGTTCTTCGCCGACATCATGTCGATGAAGTCGATGACGATGAGGCCGCCGAGGTCGCGCAGTCTGAGCTGGGTCGCAATTTCTTCGGCTGCCTCGAGATTGGTCAGCAGCGCCGTTTCCTCGATATCGCCGCCGTGGGTGGCGCGCGCCGAGTTGATGTCGATCGTGATCAGCGCTTCGGTCGGTTCGATCACGAGCGCGCCGCCGCTCGGCAACCGCACCTCGCGGCTGAAGGCGGTCTCGATCTGGCTCTCGATCTGGTAGCGCGTGAACAGCGGCACGCTGTCGGTGTACATCTTCAGTTTGTTGATGTTGGCCGGCATCACCTGCTTCATGAAGTCACAGGCGGTCTGGTACAGCGCATCGTTGTCGATCAGGATTTCGGTGATGTCACTGCGCAGGTAGTCGCGGATCGCGCGGATGATGACGTTCTGGTCCTGGTAGATCAGGAAGGGGGCCGCGCGCTCGCCACCGGCCTGGTCGACGGCCTGCCACAGCTGCACGAGATAATCGAGATCCCATTGCAGTTCTTCGGAGCTCTTGCCGATGCCGGCGGTGCGCAGAATGAGGCCGATGTTCTCGGGAATCACCAGCCCGGCCATGGCCTCCTTGGCGTCTTCGCGCGCATCGCCTTCAATCTGGCGCGATACGCCGCCGGCCTTCGGGTTGTTCGGCATCGCGACCAGATAGCGGCCGGCGAGGCTGACGAAGGTGGTCAGCGCGGCGCCCTTGTTACCGCGTTCTTCCTTTTCGACCTGGACGATCAGCTCCTGGCCTTCGCGCAGGGCGTCCTTGATGTTCACGCGGCCACTGCTGTGGCGGGCGCGTTCATCGAAGAGGTGGCGGGCGACTTCCTTCAGCGGCAGGAAACCGTGGCGATCGGCGCCATAGTCGACGAACGCCGCTTCGAGACTGGGCTCGATGCGCACGATGCGCGCTTTGTAGATGTTGGATTTCTTCTGTTCCTTGCCCACCGCTTCGATATCGAGATCGAAGAGCTTCTGGCCATCGACAAGAGCAACCCGCAACTCTTCACGCTGAGTTGCGTTGATGAGCATTCTTTTCATTGACGGAATCCTTGGCTGCGCGTCCCGCGTCAGAAGCTGACCTGCGGCCAGGTGTTTGGCGTACGGTGGCGACTGCGGAACACGATGCGTTGTGTGGACCACGGGCGGAGACGCCCATGGTCAATTACGCTCTGGCCGGGGAAACCGGAAGTGGGAGATAGTCGGCGCAGCGATGACACGGCGCGCGCACTCGAAGTGCCGAAACTGTCGCGCTCGTGACCTCCTGCGAGGCGGCTTATCCGGCAGCGAAGCTTCGCTGCAGAAGGAAGCGGATCGGTCCGCGCTTCCGTTTTGATAAACTGCCGTTGCTATCCGCGCTAACTAGTTGGTCTTTTGACACATTCACGACGCGCGCGGCACAGAGTCGCCGCGAATATAACAGCGTTGCCGACGCGCGGCAACGCACGCACAGGAGAGCGAGCGGATCGTGACAAGCACCAGGTCGGCGGCGCGGGTACAAGAGATTGGGGCCGAGCACGCCGAACGCCGGCTCGACAACTTTCTGACCACCGTGCTCGAGGGCGCGCCGCGCGCCTATATTTATCGGATCATCCGCAGCGGCGAAGTGCGCGTGAATGGCGGCCGCGCGACCCCCGCCCAGCGGCTCGCCGCCGGCGACAAGGTCCGGATCCCGCCGTTCACGGCCGTCGCGGGCGACACCCCGCGCATAGGCCGCCAGGTGCTCGAACGCGTCGAAGGCCACATTCTGTTCGAGGACAACCGCTTCATCGTGCTCAACAAGCCGGCTGGCATCGCCGTCCACGGCGGCTCCGGTCTCGGCTTCGGCCTCATCGACGTCATGCGCGTGCTGCGGCCGGAGACCGGCAAAGTCGACCTGGTCCATCGCCTCGACCGCGAAACCTCCGGCTGCCTCCTGTTCGCGCGTGACCTCGTGACGCTGCGCCAGCTGAACCAGCAACTGCGCGACGGCCAGATGCACAAAGCCTATGTGGCCCTGCTGGCAGGGCACCTGCCGGCGCGTCCGCTGGATTGCAACGCCCCACTGGCGATGGTGCCTGACCAGCACGGCGAAAAGCACGCGGTCGTCAGCCCGCACGGCGTCGCCGCCCATACCGGGTTTCGCGCGCGGGTGCGCTATGCGAACGCCACGCTGGCCGCCGTGACTCTCGACACCGGACGTACGCATCAAATCCGCGCGCACGCGGCCCATCTCGGCTTTCCGGTCGCCGGCGATCAGCGCTATGGTGAGCCGGAGTTCAACAAAACGCTGCGCGCGCGCGGCCTGAAGCGCCTGTTCCTGCACGCCGAGCGGCTGCGCTTCACGCTCGGGCGCGCGTATGAGTTCAGCGCGCCACTGCCTGATGAACTGAATCAGGTGCTGCTCGGACTCGATGTCCCGCACGCCGCGGACTGATGACCTGACGCCTTTGCTAGACTGCCCCCACCTGCACACGGAGCGCCCCCTTTGATGAACGATCGCCCTGATCCGAACGCCCCCCACGGCGCGGACGATGCCGACTGGGAGCGCAATCTGCTGAAGCGCTTTGCATTCGACGTGTTACGCGAGCAACGCGCGGCGCGCCGCTGGAGCACCTTCTTCAAGCTCGCCGTGCTGGTGTATGTGCTGGGGATTTTTGCGCTGTCCTGGCGCAGCAGCCACATGGGCAGCTTCATCAGCGCCGACAAAGTCACGGCGCTGGTCGACGTGCAGGGCGTGATCGCGAGCGATCAGCCGGCCGGCGCGGACAATGTGGTCACCGGCCTGCGCGAGGCCTTCAAGGACAAGCGCACGCGCGGCGTCATCCTGCGCATTAACAGCCCCGGTGGCAGCCCGGTGCAGTCGGGCTATATCAACGACGAAATCTACCGCCTGAAAAAGAAGTACCCGAAGATCCCGGTCTACGCCGTGCTGCAGGACGTGTGCGCCTCCGGCGGTTACTACGTCGCCGTGGCGGCCGACGAGATCTATGCGGACAAAGCGAGCATCGTCGGGTCGATTGGCGTGCGCATGGACGGGTTCGGCTTCGTCGAGGCGCTCGACAAGCTCGGGGTCGAGCGGCGGCTGCTGACGTCCGGCGAACACAAGGCCTTTCTCGATCCGTTCTCGCCGCTGCAACAGACAGAGGTCACGCACGTCTCGGGGCTGCTGAAGGAAATCCACGAGCAGTTCATCAACACGGTCAAGCGCGGCCGCGGCGATCGCCTGAAGGAGGGCACGGATCTGTTCAACGGCTACATCTGGACCGGCGAGCGCGGCCTCGAACTTGGGCTGGTGGATGGTCTCGGCTCGGCGAGCCATGTCGCCCGTGACATCATCGGCGCTGAAGATATCGTCGACTTCACCCCTCAGCAGAACGTCTTTGAACAGATCGGACGGCGTTTTGGCGCCCAGCTGTCGACCATGCTGCGCCAGACCTTCTCGCTCGGCTGGTAGCGTCAGCTGCGCAAGGGGGCAATGAAGAACCGTTCGAGCAAATCGATCAGCGCAATCAGGGGCAGTCCGATCAGGGCGGTCGGGTCATCGCTGGTGATACGGCTGCAGAGCGCGATGCCCAGCGCTTCCGCCTTGAACGCCCCCGCGCAGTCGTAGGCAGGCTCCATGTCGACATAGGCGGCAATTTGCGCCGGCGCGAGCGGGCGGAACTCGACGGTCGTCGGCACCAGCCGGAAAAGGTGTTGGCCCGAGGCGCTGTCGAAGACGCAGACGGCCGTCTGAAAGACGACACAGCGCCCGGCCGCCGCTGCCAGCTGGGCCATGGCCGCCTCGCGCGACCCCGGCTTGCCGACCAGGTGGCCGTCGACGGTAGCGGTCTGGTCGCTGCCGATCAGCAGGTGATCCGGACACTGCCCGCGCAGCGCAGCGGCCTTTTGCACCGCCAGCCGACAGGCGAGGGCGTCGGCCCGCTCACCCGCCAGCGGCGTTTCGTCGACCGCCGGGCTCAGCGCGGTGAACGGCAGCTGCAGGCGCGAGAGCAAGGCCTGGCGGTAGCGTGACGACGAGGCGAGCACGAGCGGACGACTGATCATGTGCAGATAAACCCGAATACTGGAAAGCCCGGGCGGCAGGTGGGAACGGTTCTGGCCCCACCGGGTGCCGGCCGCCCATTTTGATCTTCCCGCCAGGGATTCTAAGGACTTGCAAGTTCCCGTATACTCCCGCGCCCTATGCCGGGCAAGCTTCCAGACAAGATCGACCGCAAGCGCCTGGCTCAGCAGGGCGCGGTGCTGGAGGGCGAAATACCGGCCGCCGAATTGCGACGGCTGAACGCGGCCCACCGGGTGGTCGGGCCGGTGCAGGTGCACCTGCGCTTTGCGTGGTCAGGCAATCACCGGCCGCAGGTGACGGGGCGGGTATCGGCGCGGATCGAGAGCACCTGTCAGCGCTGCCTGCAGACCTTCGATAGCGTGGTCGAAGCGGCGGTGAACCTCGTCATTGGCGAGGCGCCGCGGGACACGGAACAGGACTTCGAACTGGTGTTGCCAGGGGATGAGCCGCTGAACCTGGTGGAAGTCGTGGAAGACGAATTGCTGCTCGAGGCCCCGATGATTCCGGTGCATCCGCCCAGCGCCTGCACGGCGCCGGCGGTCATGTCGGACCAGTCAGCGCCGGACAGTACGCTGGGCGATGAAGAGCCGCGGCGACCATTCGCCGATTTACAGGCGCTGATAGGGCGTACGAAGCAATAAGCTTCGACGCAGAAACCAACGGGCCGCGCTTTGCGGCCCGAGAACCAGGTCAGAAGACCAGGAGATACGTGAATGGCCGTTCAACAGGACCGAAAAACACCGTCGAAGCGCGGCATGCGCCGCTCGCATGACAAGCTCACAAACCCGACCTTGTCGGAAGAACCGACGACGGGCGAAGTGCATCGTCGCCACCACATCAGCCCGGACGGTTACTACCGCGGCAAGCAGGTGCTGGCGAGCAAAGACTGACAGTCGGGATGACGGAGTGGCGGTCTGTCGCCACCCCGCGCCCGGAACCACCCCTGCGTGATGCGCCTCGCCCTTGATGCGATGGGCGGCGACTTCGGCCCTGAAGTCACCGTCCCTGCCGCTACCGCCGCCCTCCAGCGGTACCCCGAACTATCTCTGACGCTAGTCGGCGATCGCGATTTAATCCTCACCGCGCTGGGCAGCGTCGACGAATCACGCTGCACCGTGCAACATGCACCGCAGAAAGTCGAAATGGACGAGCGTCCATCGAGCGCCCTGCGCAACAAACGCGAATCCTCGATGCGTGTGGCGCTCGACCTCGTCCGCGCCGGCGCCGCCGATGCCTGCGTCAGCGCCGGCAACACGGGCGCACTGATGGCGATGGCGCGCTACGTGCTGAAAACCCTGCCCGGCATCGACCGTCCGGCGATCTGCGCCACGATGCCCGGCGTCAAGGGCACCACGCACATGCTCGACCTCGGCGCCAATGTCGACTCCAGTTCGGAAGAGCTCTTCCGGTTTGCGGTGATGGGATCTGTATTGTGCGAGTCGGTCGACAATCGGCCGAATCCCCGCGTGGCCCTGCTGAACATCGGTGAAGAGGAGATCAAGGGCAATGACCGCGTCAAGCAGACCGCCTTGCTGCTCGAACAGAGTTCATTGAACTATCGGGGCTTCGTCGAAGGCAACGACATCTTCACCGGCAAAGTCGACGTGATCGTCTGCGACGGTTTCGTCGGCAATGTCGCGCTGAAGGCGAGTGAAGGCGTCGCCAGCATGCTGATGCACATGGCGCGCGAAGAATTCATGCGCAACGCCCTCTCCAAAATCAGCGGCCTGTTCGCGCGCCCGGCACTGCAGCGCCTGCGCGGCCGCGTTGATCCGCGCCGCTACAATGGCGCGAGCCTGCTCGGACTGCGCAGTATCGTGGTCAAGAGTCACGGCGGCGCCGACATCATGTCCTTTGGTCGCGCCATTGATCAGGCTGTGCTCGAGGTTCGCCAGTCAGTGCCCGAGCGCATCAGCAGCATGCTCGAGCAACTGCTCGTCAACCAACCGGAAATCTGAAGATGCTTGCGTTTGTGTTTCCGGGCCAGGGGGCCCAGTCGGTGGGCATGATGGGCGCACTTGCCGCGGCGTTTCCGCAGGTGCGTGCGCGTTACGATGAAGCGTCCGCGGCACTCGGCTTCGACCTCTGGTCACTCGTGGACAGCGGCCCGCCCGAACAGCTGAACCTGACGCAGAACACGCAGCCGGCGCTGCTCGCCGCGAGCGTTGCGACCTGGGATATCTGGTTGGCGCTCGGCGGCCCGCGCCCACAGCTGATGGCGGGTCACAGCTTCGGCGAATATTCAGCGCTGGTGTGCGCGGGCGCGCTGGCCTTCAGCGAGGCGATCAGCCTCGTGGCGGATCGCGGCCGTTACATGCAAGAGGCAGTGCCTGCGGGCACCGGCAGCATGACCGCCGTGCTGGGCCTCGAACAGCCGGCGCTGGCCGCCGCCTGTGCTGCGGCATCGGAGGTCGGCATTGCGCAGTGCGCCAACCTGAACGCCCCGGGCCAGATCGTAATCTCAGGCGAAGCCGCAGCGGTGGCGCGCGCCGGTGAGCTCGCGAAAGCAGCAGGCGCCAAACGCGTGGTGCCGCTCGCCGTCAGCGTGCCGGCCCACAGCGCCCTGATGCGGCCCGCCGCCGATCGCTACGCGCAACGTATCGCCCCCGTGGCGCTGACGGCACCAGCGATCACGGTCATCCATAATGTCGACATCAGCGCACACGCCGCAGCTGACGCCATCCGCGCCGCGCTCGTGGCCCAGCTGTACTCGCCCGTGCGCTGGCAGGAAACCATCGAATACTTCGCCACCGTCGGCGTCACGCAGGTCGTCGAGTGCGGGCCCGGCAAAGTTCTTGCGCCACTCGTCAAACGCTGTGCGTCGGGACTGGACGTCCATTCACTGAACGGCCCGGCTGAGCTGCGCGCCGCGCTGGCCGGCCGCGGAGGTTGATGCATGACTGAACGAAGAACCGCACTCGTGACCGGCGCCAGCCGCGGCATCGGCCGTGCCATCGCCTCGGCCCTGGCTGCCCAGGGCATGCAGGTGATCGGCACCTCGACCACCGACGCCGGCGCTGCGGCATTGCACGAATCGCTCGCAGGCAACGGTCCGGGGCATGTGGGTCTGTGTCTCGATGTTTGCGTGCCGGCCTCGGTGCACGCATTTTTCGAAACCTTGACGGCGCGCAATCTCAGCCCGCTCGTGCTGGTCAACAATGCCGGCATTACACGCGACAACCTGCTGCTGCGCATGAAGGACGAAGACTGGCGGCAGGTGATCGAAGCCAACCTCACGTCCATCTTCACGCTGAGCAAACATTTCGTGCGCGCGATGATCAAGGCGCGTTACGGCCGCATCGTGAATATCACCTCTGTCGTAGGCGCCGCCGGCAACGCAGGCCAGGCGAATTACGCCGCGGCCAAAGCCGGTATCATCGGCTTCACCAAATCATTGGCGCAGGAAGTGGCCGCGCGCGGGGTGACCATCAATGCGGTTGCGCCCGGCATGATCGACACCGACATGACGCGGGCCCTGACCGACGCCCAGCGCGAGGGCGTGCTGACGCGCATTCCGGCCGGCCGGCTCGGTACGGCGGACGAGATTGCCGCCGCCGTGGGCTTTCTCGCCTCCGAACAGGCTGCCTACATCACGGGCGAAACTTTGCACGTGAATGGTGGCATGTACATGGCCTGAGGCGCGTATCAATGCCCGCCTTGTGCGCCGTAGTGTTTGAAAAGTAAAAGGTATGCAGCGCCTGAAGGCATTCGATGAAGATGCGTGGCTGTCTGCCTTATTTGCTTGAAACTTGGTTCTTTTCCACTAAACTAGCAAACGCCGCAGCAGCCGCTGTACCAGAGCTGGGAGGATCGTCCACAAATGAGTAGCGTCGAAGAACGTGTCAAAAAGATTGTTATCGAGCAACTAGGGGTCAAGGAAGAGGAAGTCACAAAAGAATCCTCCTTCGTCGACGACCTGGGGGCCGACTCTCTGGACACGGTTGAGCTGGTGATGGCCCTGGAAGAAGAGTTCAAGACTGAAATTCCAGATGAAGAAGCCGAAAAGATCACGACTGTCCAACAGGCCATCGATTACATCACCAAGAATCTAGGCTAAGCAAAACAACAAACCCACCAGAATTACCGGGGCCGCCGATCAAACTCCAGGTTTATCGCGGCCCTTTGCATTTCCAGGGGAAAAGGAGGAGCCCACCTTGTCACGTCGCGTTGTGATAACCGGTCTTGGCGTCGTTGCGCCCAACGGCAATACCGTCGCTGAATCCTGGAGCAACATCGTTGCTGGCAAAAGCGGTATTCGCCCGATCACGTCCTTCGACATCTCTGACTTCAGCACGCGCTTCGGCGGCAGCATCAAGGACTTTGATGTCGCGCAGTACATCTCGCCGAAAGAAGCACGCAAGATGGACCCTTTCATCCATTACGGCATGGCAGCCGCCATTCAGTCGATGGACGACTCGGGTTTTGAAGTCACGGATGAAAACCGGCGCCGTATCGGCGTGTTGATTGGTTCTGGGATCGGCGGCTTGCCTGGCATCGAGAAGGGCTATCAGTCCTTTCTCGATGGGGGGCCGCGCAAGATTTCGCCGTTCTTCGTGCCGAGCAACATCATCAACATGATCTCGGGCAACCTGTCGATCAAATACGGCATCAAGGGCCCGAATTTCGCACTCGTTTCCGCCTGCTCGACCGGTGCGCACTGCATCGGCCTTGCGGCCAGGATGATCGAGCGCGGTGAAGTCGATGCGATGATCGCCGGCGGCGCCGAAAACGCGACCTGCCCGACGGGCATCGGTGGCTTTGCATCCGCCCGCGCGCTGTCCACGCGCAATGACGCGCCCGAAGCCGCGAGCCGGCCGTGGGATCGCGATCGCGACGGCTTCGTGCTCAGCGACGGCGCTGGCGTGATGGTGCTTGAGGAGTATGAGCACGCAAAGCGGCGTGGCGCGAAGATCTATGCCGAGTTCATTGGCTTCGGCATGAACAGCGATGCCTATCACATGACCGCACCGTCGCCTAACGGCGAAGGCGCGGGCGAGTGCATGGCCATCGCGCTGGCCGACGCGAAAGTGGACACGACCCAGGTTCACTACATCAACGCCCACGGCACTTCGACACCGGCCGGTGACAAGGCGGAAACCGATGCCGTCAAAGGCCTGTTTGGCGATTTCGCCTACAAGGTCGCGATGAGTTCCACGAAATCGATGGTCGGCCATATGCTCGGCGCTGCCGGCGGGGTCGAGGCGGTGTACACCGTGCTCGCGATCCGGGATCAGGTCGCGCCGCCGACCATCAACCTCGAAAATCCGGATCCTGAATGCGATCTGGACTACGTGCCGAATGTCGCACGCGAGATGAAGATCGAGATCGCGCTGTCGAATTCGTTCGGCTTCGGCGGCACCAACGGCACCTTGATCTTCAAGCGGATCTGATCCGGCGCGGCTGGCCTTGCACGAGGCAGCGCCGCATGCCCGGGAGCGGCGCCATGGCCTACGTAGACGGAATCAACAGCGCGCTCCTGCCCATCGACGACCGTGGCCTGCAATACGGCGACGGTCTGTTCGAAACGCTGGCCCTGCACAATCGCACACCCCAGCACTGGGCGCGCCATTTTGCGCGCCTGCAGGCCGGGGCAACGCGGCTGGGCATCGATTGCCCCGACGCGGGAACGTGGCTGGAGGATCTCGCTGCAGCCGCGATCGATGCTCCCGGGCCGCGCCTCGCCGCCAAACTCATCCTGACCCGCGGCAGCGGTGGGCGCGGCTATGCACCGCCGGCGCAAGCCAGGCCGCGCCGCCTCCTACAGATTTCGAACTGGCCCACCTGGCCAGGGATATCGGCCGAGCGTGGGGTGCGCGTTGCATTGTGCGACATCAGATTGGGCCGTAACCGCACGCTGGCCGGCATCAAGCATCTGAACCGCCTCGAGCAGGTGCTCGGCAGCGCCGAGTTTGCGCGCAGCGGCGCGGATGAAGGCCTGATGTTCGACGATCTCGATCAGCTCATCGAAGGTACGCGCACTAACGTGTTCGTCGTGCGCGATGGGGCGCTGCTCACGCCGCGCCTCGACGAAGCCGGCGTCGCCGGCGTGATGCGGGCGGTGATCCTCGAACTTGCGCAGGTCCTGTCACTGCCGGCGTGTGATACCACGGTGACACGCGCGGTGCTTGCGCAGGCCGATGAAATCTTTTTGTGCAATTCGCTGATAGGGATCTGGCCGGTGCGCGAAGTCATCGGCCCGACACCGCAAAGCTACGCAAACTTCCCGCTGACCACGCGCCTGATCACCGAGCTGGACGCAAGAGGGCTGGCGCCGTGAAGCGACTGTGGTTGCGCCTGCTGGCCCTGTGCGTGCTCGTGCTGCTCGCTGGCGGCGCGGCGCTCTATGTCGGCTGGCAGGAGATGAACCGCAGCCTCGATGCGCCGCTGGCACTCGCCAGGCCCGAACTCTTCGACATTGCGCCGGGCAGCTCGATGACGAAGATCGCCAACGCGTTCGCCGCGCGCGGCTGGCTGAGTCACGCGATCTATCTGCGTATCGAAGCGACTCGCGCCAAACTCGCCGCGCGCCTCCAGGCGGGCACCTACGAACTGCAGCCCGGCGATACACCGCGTGCGCTGCTGCGCAAGTTCGCCGCCGGTGACGTCAAAACCTATGCCGTGACCTTCGTCGAGGGCGCCAGATTTGATGAATTGCTCCGCCAGGTGTCCACGCTGCCCGGCCTCGAATTCGAACTGCAGGGCGCGACTCCGTCCGAGGTGCTGAAGGCCATCGGGGCGCCGGACGACTTGCCCGAGGGCTGGCTGTTCCCGTCGACCTTTCACTATCCGCACCAGCACAGCGACCGCAAACTGCTGACCCGCGCCTACCGGCAGATGGTCGAGGTGCTGAATCGGCACTGGGCCTCACGTGCGAAGGATCTCCCGTATGCGACGCCGTATGATGCGCTGATCATGGCTTCGATCATTGAAAAGGAAACGGGGCGTGCGGATGAGCGCAAGGCGATCGCTGGCGTCTTCGTGCGCCGCCTGATGCGCGGCATGCGACTGCAGACCGATCCCACGGTCATCTACGGACTCGGGGCGGCGTACGACGGCAATCTGCGCAAGGTCGACCTGCAGCGCGACACACCCTACAACACCTACCTGCATGCCGGGCTGCCGCCGACGCCGATCTGTTCCCCCGGCGAAGACGCCATCATCGCGAGCCTGAATCCGGCCCCCGGCGACGCGCTTTACTTCGTGTCCCGCGGCGATGGCAGTCACGCATTCTCCGCGACCCTCAACGCCCACAACGCAGCCGTGCGTGACTACCAGCGCCGGCGGCCGTCGCCATGAGCGCGCGCTTCATCACCCTTGAAGGCATCGAAGGCGTCGGCAAGACGACGCAGGCCAGCGTGGTCGCCGATGAACTGCGCGCGCTCGGTCACGACGTGCTGCTGACGCGCGAACCCGGCGGCAGCGCGCTCGGCGAGCGGGTGCGCGCCGTGCTGCTCGACAAGACATTACCGGCGATGGCGCCGATGACCGAACTGCTGCTGGTCTTTGCCGCCCGCGCCGAACATCTCGACAAGGTGATCCGGCCCGCGCTCGCCGCCGGTCGCTGGGTGATCTGCGACCGCTTCACAGACGCCACCTACGCCTACCAGGGCGGCGGCCGCGGGCTGCCGTTGAACGCTATCGAACAACTCGAGGCGCTGGTGCAGGCCGGGTTGCAACCCGATCTGACGCTGTTGTTCGATGCGCCGGTCGCCATCGCCCTCAGCCGCGCAAGGGCGCGCGGGGAGGGCGACCGCTTCGAGGCCGAGCGTGTGGAATTCTTTGCCCGCATCCGCGACACCTATCTCGCACGCGCCGGCGCCGCGCCGTTGCGCGTGCGCATCCTCGACGCCAGCCCCGATGTCGATTCCGTCAGCGCGCAGCTGCGGCGTCTGCTGCGCGAGATCTGTGCATGAGCGCGCCATACCCCTGGCTGGAGCCCGCCTGGCAGCGCCTGCGCAGCGCGTGGCAGCAGCAGCGGCTTGGACACGCGTTGTTGCTGAGCGGCCGCGCGGGCTTTGGCAAACGGGCATTTGCGCAGGCGTTCACGGCGCTGTTGCTGTGTGAAACGGACGGTCAACAAGCGCGGGCCTGTGGCGCCTGTCGCGGCTGCACGTTGCTGGCGGCCGGCAACCATCCCGACTTCCTGCACATCGCTCCCCTCGAAGCAGGTAAGGCGCTGCTGGTCGACCAGATCCGCGAACTCGGCGACTACTTTGCGCTGCGCCCCCACTACCGCGCGACCAAGATTGCGGTTATCGAAGCCGCCGACACCATGAACCGCTCGGCAGCCAACGCCTTGCTGAAGCTGCTCGAAGAGCCGCCGGCCGGCGCCGTCATCATGCTGGTGGCGGATCGCCCGTCGAGTCTGCTGCCGACCGTCCGCAGCCGCTGCCAGCAGACCGCCCTGGACCAGGCTGAGCCTGCCGTCCTGCGCGACTGGCTGATGGCCCAGGCTGGCGCCGGCGACAGCGCTCGCGAGCTTGAACACTTGGCGCGCGCAGCGGGCAGCCCGCTTGGCGCCCAGCGCCTCGCGAGCCCGCAGCTCTCCGCTTTGATCGACGGCCTGGGCGAGGCGCTGGCCGCAGTTGCCAGTGGCCGCGAACCGCCGCTGGGCGCCGCTGCGCAGTGCGCGGCGCTGCCGCTCGACGTCTTGCTCGATCAGGTCCTTCGCCTGTGCCACGAACTCCTGCTACTCAAGACAGGCGCGCCGCTGCCGCTAGCCGCTCTGGGCAGAGCACTCCCTTCCGGTTTGCAAGCACTAGCGGATGCCCTACACTCCGCAGACGTGAGCGATTTCGTGCAAAAAGCTCAAGAGGTCAAGAGGTTGAAGCTCGGCTCGGTGACTTTGCGTGAAGTCGATCTGGCCGAATGGCTATGGTTCGATTGGCAGGCCGCTACGTCGGGTGCAAACCCGGCAGCGGCCACACGCTGAGGCATCAGGACGTGGAAACACCGCTGGCAGCAGGGGGAAGAAGTCCCAGACAAGGCATTCTGTCGCTGACCATTCGCGACAAGAGTTCCCTGTACGCCGCCTACATGCCGTTTATCAAGAACGGCGGTCTGTTCATCCCGACCACCAAAACCTACAAGATCGGCGATGAGGTCTTCATGCTGCTGACGCTGACCGACAGCAAAGAGAAGCTGCCCGTCGCCGGTCGCGTCGTGTGGATCACGCCGTCTGGCGCGCAGGGCAACCGCACGGCGGGTATCGGCGTGCAGTTCAGCGAACTCGACAACGGGGCGACGCGCAACAAGATCGAAACCCAGCTCGCCGGCGCGTTGAAATCGGACCGCCAGACCCACACGATGTAAGTCCCCGCGCGCCACCCGGGCGCGCCTTCGCGGTACATGCCCCATGACGAATACCCAGGCGCCAGCGCTCGTCGATTCCCATTGCCATCTGCCACTGCTCGGCGCGGAGCGGGACACCGCGGATTATCTCGCTGACGCCGCGGCCGTCGGCGTCGGTCATGTGCTCTGCGTGGCGGTCGATCTAGAAACTTGCCCCGGCGTCATCGACGTTGCGCGGCGTTTTCCGAATGTGTATGCGTCGGTCGGCATTCACCCGAATGGTGAAACCGACGTCCGCGACACCAGTGTCGATGAACTCTGCGGCATCGCAGCCGACCCTAACGTGGTGGCCATCGGCGAGACGGGCCTCGACTACTACCACCAGAAAGGCGACAGCTCGCTGCAGCACACGCGCTTCCGCCTGCAAATCCAGGCCGCAAGGGAAATTGGCAAACCGCTGATCATCCATACGCGTGACGCCGCGGCCGACACGCTCCGGCTGATGAAAGAAGAGGGTGCCGACCGCATTGGTGGCGTGATGCACTGCTTCGTCGAGGACTGGCCCACGGCCGACGCCGCGCTCGACCTCGGCTTCTACATCTCGTTCTCCGGCATCGTGACGTTCAAGAACGCCCATGCGCTGCAGGAAGTGGCAAAGCGCGTGCCGCTCGAGCGCTTGCTCGTCGAAACCGACGCGCCGTGGCTGGCGCCCGTGCCACGCCGGGGCAAACCGAACGTGCCGGCCTATGTGCGGCACACGGCGGAGTTCCTCGCCGCGCTGCGTGGCGAGGATTTCGAGACCCTGGCAGCGGCCACCACGCGGAATTTTTTCACACTGTTTCGTGGCGCTGGCGGCTGACCGCAGTCGACCCCGCCGCGGGGCAGCGGAGATTGAAGCTGGCCGACGGCAACATTCGCCGGGCCTGCGCAAACACGCTGGGACAGCCCGTCGCCGGCCCGGATCGATCAGATGCGCAGGTGAGCGTCTCCATGACGGGCGCGGCGACCTGCCGGCGTGCGCGCCCCGCGATCCAGGTTTTCAAGACCAGCGTCACGATCGCCAGCAGCATCCGCAGCGAGGCGGCCGAGAAAGCGGCGATGGCGTTGTACCCGGTGTAGAGAATCTCAACGTGCAGTGGTAGCGTGTTGGTCATGCTACGGAGATGACCGCTCACCACCGACACCGCGCCGAACTCGCCCAGCGCGCGGGCATGACACAACATTACGCCGTACAGCAGCGCCCACTGGCTGTTCGGCAGGGTCGCGCAGAAGAAAGTCTGCCAGCCGCCGGCGCCGAGCGTGGCCACCGTCACGTGCCGCCGGGTCCAGCGCTAGGGCAGGCACCTTGCCAGTGCGCTTAAATAACGCCATGCTGCCGAAAATACTGAAGATTTATTGAATTCTCTGCGGCGGATAACCTGCCCGGGCCGGTGCGAACGGGACCCTATGCCGGCGAAGGTTTGGATATTGGCTGGCATCGAGACGCCGCGCGCGGGCCGCCGGTCTGGCCTTGCCGTTCGCCAGTGGACCGCCACCGCCGCGACTTGCGCCGGAACAGGGATCGCCGCAGGCTATGGAACCCGCTCTCTGCAGGAGAACCACCGATGCCGCTGGCTGCCATAGATCACTATTTCGTCTACACGCAGGACCTCGAAGCGTCGCGTCGATTCTATGAAGAGGTCCTGGGCTTCGAAGTGGGTGTCCGCCCGCCGTTCCCGTTCAATGGCTACTGGCTCTATCTCGAAGGCAAGCCGCGCGTCCACCTCGGCGAAGCGCAGTCATCCGCGGGCCAGGAGGACTACCTCGGCAAACGCGAACATGGCGTCAGCGAACACACGGGCGCGCTCGATCACGTGGCTTTTCAGGCGAGCGGCTTTCGCGAGTTCCGTGCCCGGCTCGATCAGATCGGCGTCGACTACCGCCATCGCGAAGTGCCGCAGTTCAAACTGCAGCAGTTGTTCATCAAGGATCCGGACGGCGTCACCCTTGAGCTGAACTTTCCAAGCGAGGATGGCTGAGCATGCGGCTCGAAGGTTCCTGTCACTGTCAGCGCATCAACTTCTCGCTCGAGTCCGCGCATCCATATCCGTTCAACCTTTGCTACTGCTCGATTTGCCGCAAGACCGCGGGCAGCGGCGGCTATGGCATCAATCTCGGCGGCGTGGCGTCCACGTTGACCGTCACCGGCGAGGAGCACGTGCAATGTTACCGCGCCATGCTGCTCGACGAGGAAGGAGAGCGCAGCGAGAGCCCTGCCGAACGCCGCTTCTGCCGCCACTGCGGCAGCGCGCTGTGGGCCTGGGATCCGCGCTGGCCTGATCTGATCCACCCGTTCGCCTCTGCCATCGACACGCCGTTGCCGATGCCGCCGGAGCGCGTGCATCTGATGCTGGGTTCGAAAGCCGCCTGGGTTCGGCCCGACATCGGTGCCGCCGATCAGCAATACGATGAATACCCAGTCGAGTCCATCGCCGACTGGCACCAGCGACTCCACCTCGAACGCTGAGGATCGCCATGAACGCGCCGCTGTTACAGGAATCCGTGACCGCCGAACTGGCGCGCCGTGCACTCGGCGTTCACCTGCATGCAGTAT
>Ga0163144_10000920_pt1 | contig 69439 bp, 66 predicted proteins | sample OliLak19BULKMAT1_FD_123175 | JGI IMG/M metagenome (GOLD analysis project Ga0163144, IMG submission 123175) | Freshwater microbial mat bacterial communities from Lake Vanda, McMurdo Dry Valleys, Antarctica - Oligotrophic Lake LV.19.BULKMAT1 | ecosystem: Environmental > Aquatic > Freshwater >... | reverse complement strand
CGCGCTCGATCTGGCTGAGGTACGGGTTGCTGACGCCCGCGGCGGTCGCGAGCTGACGCAATGACATCTGAGCGGTGTGCCGCTGCTGCTTGAGGAACTCCCCAAGGTCGTCGATCATGCTCTCGCCTGCCACGACAACCAGTGTGCTAGCTGATGCTTGCAATTGCAAGCGTGGCAGGTCAGGCGATCGCACCCCACCACAGAAGAGCGCCCGCCAGCACAAGGCAGCCCAGCAGTCCGGCGGCCGCCACGAGGCGGCCACCGCGGCCCGGCAGTCGGGCGGCTGCCGCGTTGGCGACCGCGTAGTACACCAGCACCGTCCCGGCGGACAGCGCTACCGCCGCCACCACGCCGCCGAGGATAACGACCCCCAGCACGACGAGACCGACGACGAGGTCGGCGACCCAGGGCGTGCCGCGCCGCTGGTGGATCCGGGACATCCGGGCGGGCAGCTCCCCGGTACGCGACATCGCCAGCAGCACCCGGCTGATCCCGGCCTGCACACCAAGTGCGACGGCGAGGGCGGCGGCCACCGCCGCCAGCGTCAGCAGCGGCACCAGGAACCAGCTGGCCGGCGCGGCCGAGGCGACGTCGGCCAACGGGGTCCGGGTGCCGGCCAACCCGTCGTATCCGAGCACCCGGACGGCTGTCGCCACGACCAGGAGGTAGACGCCGAGGCTGACCGCGAAGGCGACGGCGACGGCCATCGGGATCGTCCGCCGCGGCTCTCGTACCTCTTCGCCGAGCGTGACGATCCGGGCGTACCCGGCGAAGGCGAGGAAGAACAATCCCGCACCGACGGCGAGCCCGAGGCCGCCCGGCACCGGGTCGGCGACGGGCGCGCCGCTGCCCGACGGCGGCGCGGCGGCGGTGAGCCCGAGGACGCAGACCACGAGCAGCACCGCGATCACCCCGGCCACCAGGGCGCGGCTGATCGCGGCGGTCCGTCTGATGCCGGAGACGTTGGCCGCCGTGACCGCGGCAACTGCGACGACGGCCGCCGTCACCGCCACCCCCGGCGCCCCGTCGACCAGCACGTCGAGATATAGGCCAACCGTCAACGCGGCCGCGGCGGCCGACGCGACCTTGCCGACGACGAAGCACCAGCCTGCGATCGACCCGATCACGGGGTGGAGCAGCTCTCGGCCCCAGTGATAGGCGCCCCCGCTGACCGGGTAGCGCGCCGCCAGCCGGGCCGCGGACGTTGCATTGCAGGCCGCGACCGCCGCGGCGAGCAGCAGGCAGACCAGCAGGTCGCGCCCGGCCACCGCCGCCACCGGGCCCGGCACCACGAACACGCCGGTGCCGATCATGCCGCCGAGGCCCAGCGCCACGGCGTCGAGCGGTCCCAGCCGACGCCGCAACTCCCCCGTGGCGATGCTCACCCGCTCAGCATGCCCGTGACGGCCCCCCTTTCTCGCCATTTGTCCACTAAGGCGGCCCCAGGGCTCCGCCCTCGGAGTCTTTTGTGGACAAATGGCGTGGGGCGATGAGGGTGCGGCGCGGCAATGTCAGGAGGCGTGCATCGCCTCGCTGAGCACGTCGTCGACGTTGGCCTCGCCATCGCGGTAGCGCCGGGCCACCTCGGCCGAGAGCGCGTCGAGGACGGCCTGCACCTCTCGTCGGGCGTCACCGACCTGCCGCTCCAGGCCCGAGAGCTGCGCGATCGCCGCGGCGAGGGCCTCGTCGTCCAGCGCGCCGGGGTCGCTCAGCTCGACATCGGCCACGGCGGCCTCAGCGGCCCGGCGGTGCTCGCCCGCCCGGGTCGGCGACATGACGGCGTGGCGTCCCATGCCGAAGGGGGCCGCGGGGGCGTCGGCCAGCACGCCGGCCAGCCTCGCCACGACGTCGCCCGAGCCGTTCGCCAGATGCCGCCCACCAGCCTGCCGGGTGTCGTGCTCGGCGTTGAGCAGGTCGATCCGCCCGTGCAGCAACCGGCGCGAGTAGGAGAGATCGACCTCCTCCTGCTCGGCCTCGGCGCGCTTGGCCCGCAGTACGGCCATCGTCCAGCCGGACAGCCCGTCGAGAAAGGCCCCACCGAGCACGCGGTCGATGCGCCGCCGGCCGCCACTCCTGCTCATCGGGCTCGCCGATCCAGTGTGTGTCTTACCGCCTGACATGCTTCCTCCGAGTCGGAGCGCCGCTCCCTTGAGTAATCAGACTCATACACATCGTGAGCCCGACGGTGGATTATGACTCAGGCGGCCCGTCGGCGGCGGTCATTCCGTGCTACCCCAACCCGAGTGGCTCCTGCGAGGCCGCCACGACTCCCACCTCGCCGCCGATCTCGAGCGCTTCGGTCTCGGGCACCTTGCGCTTGACAAGGGCCAGCGCGATCGGGCCGAGTTCGGCGTGGCGGGCGACGCTGGTGACGAAGCCTACGACCGCAGGGTCCCCGGCGCGGCGGACCTCGGCGCCCCGCGAGGGCAGCGCGTGGCCTGACCCGTCGAGGTGCAGTAGGGCCAGGCGGCGTGGCGGCCGCCCCAGGTTGTGCACGCGCGCAACGGTCTCCTGGCCGCGGTAGCAGCCCTTCTCGAGATGGACGGCGGTGCGCAGCCAGTCGACCTCGTGCGGAATGGTGCGGTGATCGGTCTCGAATAGGTGGCGTGGGCGGGCGGCGGCCACCCGCATCGCCTCGGCGGCCCAGGTACCCACCAGCGGGCGGTCCCCGACCCGCCCTGCCAGCGCTGCTCGGGGCACGATGACCTCGCGCCAGGCCCAGTCGCGACCAACGTGCAGCTGGGACGCCACACCGTAGACGGCGGTCGTGGCGCCGGAATGGGGCCAGGAGTCGACCCACGCCAGGTCCTCGCCGGCGGCGCTGGGGACCGAGCGCGCCTCACCCAGCACGGCGAAGTCCTCGCTGACGTCGCTCGGCTCGACCCGTAGCATGAATCGCATCCGCTCCAGCCATGCCAGCAGGCCGTCGGCGGTGCCGTGCTCGACGGTCAGCCAGGTTGTGGTGCCGTCGTCGATGAGGTGTATAACGTGCTCGATGTGGCCCTTGGGGCTGAGGATCATGGCCTCGGTCGACTCGCCGGGCGGCAGGGCGGACAGGTGCTGGGTGGTCAGGCTGTGTAGCCAGCTCAGCCGGTCGGGGCCCGTGACGGTCAGGACTCCGCGGTGGGACAGGTCGACCACTCCCAGCCCCTCGGCCAGGTAGCGCTGCTCCCGCACGGGGTCGCCGTAATGCCAGGCGACGGGGGCGTCGACCCCGTCACCCGCGACGGCGCCCGGTCGGTCCAGCATCGGGCTGCGAAGTACGGCAACGGTCACGCCCCATGATAGGCGCGCCGCTATCTCCTCCCCCCACTGCCCCGCCATTTCCCGACAAAGGGAGGTGCGGACCGGCCCCCTGACCACCATTTGTCCACAAACGGCGGAGTTACGGCCGGGGAGGGTCGGGTGGGCCGGTCAGCCGCCGGGCCAGGCCATCTCTGTTGAGGTGCCCGGCTGCCGGCACCACCCACGTGGCCCCACCGCGGCTGACCACGAGGACGGCTGCCGACCTGCTCATCGACTGGCTGCGGGCCGAGTCGAGGAACGCGTGCGCAACGTCGGCCACCGGCTCCGCGACACCGGTGAGGTCGATCTCGACAACGCAGCTGCCCGAAACGCCCGCGACGGCGGGTGGGGCGGCAACGGCGGCGGCCGCGAGCACGTCGGAGGCTATACGGACGCTGACCGCGGTCCCCTCGATCGTCACGGCGTTGATGCCGCGTCTGCATCGATCAGGGCGCAACGTACTGGTCATCGAATGGCGAGAGGTCGCGACCGGTGGGCGCCGACGACCCGGGCCCGTGAGCGAACGCCGTGGCACCGGAACCCTCGACCACACCTCGTGACACCGCGATGGCTGGCCGTCGGAACCCCCGTCACAGCGTGGCAACCTTCCCCGAGGAACGCGACGGCCTCCATTGGAACCCCTCACCGCCCGTCTGAGCTCACCGATACTGAACGCCGGCCATGGAATCGAGGGTTGAATGCTGCTTGACGTTCTGTCCAGACTTACCATCGTTGAGGCTTCTCTCTTCGCGACAGCGCGTGCCCCCGCGGTAAGCCACCCTCCCCGCCCTTGTGGACAAGGCAGCTCGCTGGGTCACCCGAAGTCCGCCATTTGTCGACAAACGGCGCCGCAGGAAGCCACCTCGACCGGCGTTTCTCGACAAATGGCGAGGAGGGGGCGGTCAGCTGGTGCGGCGCAGGCGTGCGGAGGCATGCGGCGTGAGTTCGTGACCCATGGCGGCCATGTCCATCGCCCACAGCAGGTCGCCCTCGACCATGCCATAAAGCCGACGGGCGGCGGTGTAGGCCTTGGCGGCAGGCGAGCGCATGACGACGTCGGTGGCCAGGTCGATCCGGGCCCCGGCCGCGGTGCCCGCATACATCTCGATGATGCCGGTCGGGTGCGACAGCAGCAGTTCGACGTCAAAGCCGGCAGGCACGGGGGTCGCCGACCGATCGGCCACGGTTGCGCCCGCCTCACCGCCGCTCGGCCCGAGCACGCGCCAGAACCCGCTCTCGGTGCCCAGCGGCCGACCGACAGCGCCGTCGGGGTCCAGTGCCCAGGTACGAGAGTTCCAGCGAAGAAAGGCCCGGCCGTCGTGCTCGACCGTGATCTCCTGGCCGAACTGCTGGTCGGCGGGCATGGTCGGGTAGCCGACCACGCCAACGCCCTCCCAGCTGCCCAGCAACCACGCCAGTGGAACCAAGGACGGCGCGAGGTCGGCCGGAATGGCCGTCAGCGACGCGCCGACCACCCCACCGCCTGCGACCCCGGTCCCGCTCAGCGCTGACCCGCGAACAGCTTGTAGACGACTAGCAACCCGAACCAGCCGATGGCCAGCGACGACAGCACCAGGAGTCCGGTGAAGACAGCTTCGAGCACCAGTCGATGATAGGGCGGGACCTCACCGGCCGCGGCGCAGGTGCATGGCTGACGAGTTGCTGGATGCGGGATGCTCCAGTTCCGCCTCCGCCCTAGCGATCCGGTCGGCATTCACGTCGAGATAGGGGGCCGCCACCTCGCTGTAGATCTTTTCATTAGGGAGTCAGTCCCGGCCGCTCGGCTCCCGCCGGTTCTCTGTCACGGCCGGGAGCTGCCGTAGCTACTTCTTCTTCGTGGGCGGAATGATCTCGGGGCGGTTGTTCGAATCTGCCTTCGCGTGTTTCTCGGCCCGCTTCTCCTTCAGAGACTTACCTGTCTTCTTGGCCATGTTCTGGCGCGGCGATTTGTCAGCCATGACTGCTCCCTCGTTCCGGAGCCCTGGTGGCCCCTTACATGGACAGTACGCCGGTGCGCGTCATATCGGCGGCGACAACCTGGTCGGCCAGGCAGTCGGCCACCAGGCAGGTGTCGACCAGCTGCGATCGCAACCGCTCGACGACCAGATCGGTGGTGGCCCCGGCCGGCAGCTGTACCAGCACGGCGGCCACCAGCTGACCGGAGTCGGTGACCGGCACGCCTGCCGCTGGACTGCGCTGCAGCACGAGGTCGGAGGCGAGCAGCAGTTCCAGCGCCTGCAGCGTCTGCACCCAGCCCGCAGCCGTCACGGTCAGTTGAATGGCGCCGAAGGCCAGCGAATTGTGGTCCTCGACGCCGTCGGCGACCGGAGTGCCCATCACCGTCAACGGGCTGGCCAGCTGCTTGAGCTCGGCGACGATCGCGGCGGCGGTGTTGGCCAGCAGCACCGGCACCAGGTAGTCGCTGCGCCAGCGCTGCGCCCGGATGTGCTCGGCCACCGGGGCGTGAGCCCGCAGCGTGCGCGCGAGCAGCGCGATGCGGCGTTCGGCGAGCATGCCGACGTGCGCGAGTGTCAACCGCAGGCCCTCGAAGCCGACCGCGACACCGAGCAGCGAGAAGTTGCCGTTGGATATCACGCGCCGGTCCTCCAGCCGTACCAGCGGGTTCTCCGAACGCGAGTTGAGCTCGACCTTCAGCATCGCCGCGACGTGCTCCAGCTGGTCGATGGCGACGCCATGCACCTGCGGCACGGTGCGCACCGAGATCGGATCCTGCACGCTGCGGACCGAGCCGTACCCGGCGGCCCCCGCCAGGGCCGCCCGGATCCGAGCCGCCGAGCTGATCTGACCTGGCAGCGGCCGCGCCCGCACCAGGTCGTCGTCGAACACCGCGGTGTTGGCGTCCAGCGCCCGCACGGTGTGCGCGGCCACGACGTCGGCATTGGACAGCAGGTGCCCGATCGACCGGATGGCCAGCGCTCCGGTGCCTACCGAGGCGGAGTTGGCCCCGATGAGCGCAAGGGCGTCCTTGGGCTGCAGCTGGACCGGGGCGATCCCGGCCTCGGCGAGCGCCTGCGCGGCCGGCCGGGCCACGCCGTCCTCGCCCAGCACCCGGCCCTTGCCCAGCAGCACGGCACCGACCGCGGCCATCTGGACCAGATCGGCGGAACCGACCGAGCCCTGCGACGGCACCACCGGATGGATGGCGGCGTTGAGCAGCGCCTGCAACGCGCCGAACAGTTGCGGCGAGGCGCCCGACCCGCCGCGGGAGATACCGGCGAGGCGGGCGAAGACGAGGGCGCGCACCTCTTCGACGTCCAACGGCGCGCCGATCGCGGCGGCGTGCGAGGAGATGATCTGCTCCTGAAAGGCCAGCAGCAGCTCCTCCGGCACGACCTGGTCGCGGGCAGAGCCGAGACCGGTGTTCAGTCCGTACGCCGCGGACCCGGACCGCACCGTCTCCACCACCACCTGGTGAGCGGCCGCCACCGTGGCGTGCACCTCGTCGTCGATGTCGACCCGCGCCCGGTGCCGGGCGACGTCGGTGATGTCGGACAGCCGCAGCGGTGCCGAGGTGACCACGACGGCGGGCTGCTCGGTCAGCGCCAGCCGCGGCGGCCGGGTGGGCAATGCGGTACTGCCCCGCTCACTGAGATCAGCGAAGTCGGCTGCATCGGCCGTCGCTGACGTCTGCCGCGACAGGTGGGCGCCGGAGGCCCTGGTGGTCATCGGGTCGGGGTGACCCCACGGCCGCCCCAGCGGCCCGGTCATCGCAGCCCCACGGCGTCTCGCCGCGATCTGACGACGACGCCGGCCTCGCTGTCGCCGCCGGCACCGCTGCGGTCGAGCACGTCTGCGGCGAGGTGGGCCAGCAGCTCGATACCCATGATCTGCTCGACCTCGGCGAGCGCGAGCGGGTCGACCGCGCTCGACGACAGTGGCAGGTGGCGGGCGTCGGCGGCGATGAGGACGACCTCGCGCTCCTCCTCCGCCGAGCCCGCCTGCGCGGTGAGGTCCTTCACCGACAGCGCCAGACCGGTCCCGGCGTCGAGGATCGCGATCGTGTCCGGATAGGTCGCCAGCCGCTGCCCGTTGGCGTCAACGGCCATGTACTCGTTGAGGTAGGGCACCGTCGCCTCGCCGATCCGGAAGGTGCCGTGGTCGAAACCGCCCCGCGTGACCAGCGGCACCTCCTGCCCCACCGGCCCGCTGGCCAGCACCCGGCCGCCGATCGAGCCCAGCACCGCGTCGAGGACGACCGTGCCCGGCTCGCCCGCGGCCGCAGCCATTGCCTCACCGAGGTCAAGGGCGGCCGTGATCGCGCCGAGCGCCGCGTGCTCGCGCACCCAGGCCAGCTCGACGGGGTTGCGGGCGGCGGCGATGAAGCCGCCGGTCCGCACCGAGATGTCACGCAGCACGTCGTCGCAGGTGGCGACGCTGCCGCGGGTGACGGCTGAGAAGTGGCCGTGCAGGTCGCGGTTGCCGCCGGAGACCACCTGGGTCGCGACGTATCCGGGCCGGGTGGTCAGGCCGAGCGCGCCGAGCTTGCCGGTGGGGTGCGCGCGGACGTCCCCGGCCGCGTCGAGTACCCGGACACCCAGCATGGCGGACTGGGTCCAGCCGTTGACCGTGGTCGAGTAGCCGTTCTGGGCCGTCATCACCGCCGTGATCGGGACGTCGACCGCGGCCATCAGCGCCTGCAGCGCATGGACGTAGTCGACCGGCCGGATCTCCCAGTTCGACGCCGCGGGGGCGCCGATCGCGGTGACCGTAGCCACCCATGAGTCGGGCGGAAGGTCGTCGACCGACGCCAACACCGGCCGTGACAAGGTGGTTGCGGTCCTGCCCATCAGCTCGCCGTGGCTGGCCCAACCGCCACCGCCGCAGGCGAACACGCCGCCGCCCAGCACCGCATGGCGGGCGTCGTCAGGGGTCAGCTCACGCATTCGTAACCTCCGGGTCGTTGCTCCAGTGCAGGTCGTGCCGGGTGACGGCGGCTGCGGCGGCGTCGTAGCCGGCCTCGGCGTAGCGCAGCACGCCGAGGGCGGTGTCGGCGTCGAGCGTGCGCCGCAGCCGGATCGCGGTGGTGGGGTCGCCGTCGGCCACGATCGACACCCCGGCGGACTGCATCCAGCCGCTGTAGCCGCCCCCACCTGCGTGCACCGCGACCAGGTCGGCGCCGGTCGCCGCGAGCAGCATGGCGTCCAGCAGCGGCCAGTCGCTGACCCCGTCGGACCCGTCGGCCATCGCCTCGGTGCCGATCCGCGGGTGGGTCATCGCCGCGGCGTCCAGGTGGTCGCGGGTGAACAGCACTGGCGCGCGCAGCCGGCCGTCGGCGACGGCGGCGTTCGCGGCGAGCGCGATAGCGGACCGCTCGCCGTGGCCCAGCCAGCAGCTGCGGGCGGGCAGTCCCTGCGGCGGGATGTGCTCGCGGGCCAGGGCGATCCAGCGGGCCACCTCGGGCCGCGCCCCGAACAGCTCCACCGCCAGGGTGTCCAGCACGTCGATGTCGGCCGGATCACCCGACAGCGCGACCCACCGGAACGGCCCGATGCCGCGGCAGAACAGCGGGCGAAGGTAGGCGGGCATGAAGCCGGGGATGTCGAAGGCGTCGGCGATCCCGGCGTCGGCTCCGTGCACGCGCAGGTTGTTGCCGTTCTCGAACGCGGTCGAGCCCAGCCGGGCGAGGTCCAGGATGGCGCGCACCTCGCGGCCGATCGAGACCCGCGCCGCGGCTTCCAGCGATACCGGGTCGTGGCGCCGCGCCTGCTCCCAGTCGGCGTGTGCCAGTCCCTCGGGCAGGTAGCCGTGGCGCAGGTCGTGGGCGGCGGTCTGGTCGGTGACCAGGTCCGGCACGGGACCGAGGCCGGCGGCGGCCAGCCGGCTCACTTCGGCGAAGACGGTAGCGGCGTTGCCGCCCAGCCCAACCGCCAATGGCGTCCCGGCGACGGTGGCCCGGCGGATCATCCCTAGCGCCTCCTCGAGGCTGCCGGCGATCATGTCGACGCCGCGCTGCGCCTGCGACCGGGCTATTGCTGCCATGTCCACCTCGACCGTGAGGCTGGACAGCCCGAGCATCCGGGCCGAGATCGGCTGGGCCGACCCCATACCGCCCAGACCGGCCGTCAGCAGCCACGCCCCGCGAGCGGCAGGCTGCCGGGACGCCAGCGCGAGCCGCAACACCTCATAGGTGCCCTGCAACACGCCCTGTCGGCCGATGTACTGCCAGGCGGCAGCTGTGAGGCCGCCCCAGATCGTCGCACCGTCGGCGGCCATCTCGTAGAAGCGCTCGGGGGTCTGCCAGCGGCCCACCATGTTGTTGACCGCCGAGACGACGAGCGGCGCCTGCTCCCCCGTCACCACGACACCGACCGGCCGGCCGCTCTGCAGGACGAGGGTCTGGTCCACGTCGAGCGAGAGCAGCTCGGCCTGGATCCGCCGGAAGGACTCGTGATCGCGGGCAGCCTTGGCCAGTGAAGCGTAGACGACGAGCTCCGCCGGCGCCTGCCCGACGTCGAGGACGTTCTCGAGCATCCGGAGCAGGCCCTCGGCGCGCCAACTACGCGCGCGCAACCCAGTCAACAGGTGGGTGCTCATACCGCCTCCATCGGTCCTGGCGGAAGCACCCGTAGGGGTTGCTGCGGCGTCGACGAGCCAGGTCTCTCGGCCGCTCTTGATGGTGTCGACACCATAGCGCCATGGCGGCGGTGTTCAGACCGGTTCGGCGACCACGCACATCCCCTGGTGCGGCGTCATGGTCAGCGACAGCGAGCGGTCGGCGTCGACGGTCCCCGCGACCGCGCCGGTCAGGGCGTCGATCATCACCGTCCCCGGTGACAGGTGGGGCGAGTCGATGCGGGCCTCGGCGTGGCGCTGGGCGAAGTTCAGCACGGTCAGCTGGATGCCCCGGCCGGCTTCGAGCTCGTGCACCATCACCAGCACGCCCTCGTCGGAGGTGACCGGCACCGCCAGCTGCCGCGACGTGGCGATCGCGTGCTGGCGTCGCACATCGAGGATGTGCGACAGCCGACGGGCGAACGACATCGGGTCGTTCAACTGCTCCTGCATGCCGCCGTAGAGGCTGCGGCCGCGGGGCATGCCGGCCAGCGACGGGGTGGTCGCGCCCATCGCGCCGAGGATGTCGTGGGCACCGCGGTTGATCCAGCGGGTATCGCCGGTCGCCACCAGGTCGGCGACCTCGGCCGGGTCGAGAGTCAGCATCCCCGTGATGTCCCAGCCGGACAGCGCGAGAACGCCCGGCTGCAGTGCGTTGAACATCGCCATCAGGAGATGGCCGCGCCGGATGTGCTCGACGTCGATGGCGGACAGCTCGTGGCCCCGGTGCAGGCCGAGCGCGGCCGAGACGACGCTGACCGTGGTGCAGGCGATGCCGTTCGTGGTGAAGACCAGGTTGTAGTCGGATTTCGCGACCAGGGCATCAGTGAGGTCGGCCTGGATCTCCTCTGCCAGCGCGAGGCCCGACATCTCCCGATTGTCGTAGGCGAACGTGTCGTCGGCGTGCCGGGAGCGGAAATGGATGAGCTCGTAGGTCAGCTCGTCGTGATTCTGCAGACCGTGGACCAGCGACGCCGGGTCGACTCCCAGGTCAAGCCCACAGTTGAGCGTGAGCCGCAGGAACTCGGTCCGCTGGGTCAGCAGGGCGTGGTGATACGCGGGGCGGTTGATGAAGTCGTACGACAGGTCGGGGCCCACTCCGGAGGTGCCGCGAATGTCGTCGATCGAGAGGTTCAGTTCCTGGAAGGTGAATCCCCCCAGTTTGCGCACCATTCCGGCGATGACATGATTGGCGGCCTCCGACAGGGGGTGGCCTTCCGACCAGCCGGGGCTGTCATCGGCGCCGCGCTCGACACCGAGGAACCCGTTGGCGTCCAGCCGCAGTCCGCCGGCGCCCAGGTCGGCGAGGGCATGCAGGGCGTCACCGATGACCAGCCGCATGCCCGCGAAGGTCGGGTCCAGCCAGTTGATCGTCGGCTGACCTTCCTTGAAGTAGTGCAGGTACACCCATCGTCGGTACACACCGTCCACGCCGAGCACGGGCGCCGTCGCGCTCCAGTTAGTTTCCTTGATGCCCTTGTCGTAGAAAATGACCCGCTGCAGCCGGCCGATGATGAAACCCTCGCGCTCCAGCTTCTCCTCGGTGGCCTCGTCGAGATTCACCGAGTCTCGGCCGGGGGGCACATCCGGAAGCATCGGCCAGTACTCCAGCGGAATCTGCACCATGTGGTAGATGCCCGGGTAGTCGCCGTCGTTCATCTCGGCGAGCCTGAAATCCGGGCCCTTGCCGGTGTGTCCCGGCACGATGTCGTCGATAACGATCCCGCCGAATCGCCCGGCGATCTCGCAGACCGCTCTGTATTCGTTCTCGGTCCCGAACAGCGGGTCGATCGCGGTACTGATCCGGTCGAAGTGGCCGTCGACGCTGGGCGTGGCCTCCCAGCCGTCCAGGCCGCCGGCGCATTTCACGGGGCCGGTGTGCAGGCCCTCGATGCCGACCTGGCGGAACGCCCGCCACAACCGCTCGTCGGCCAGCGTCGCCAGGAAGGAGGTGCCCGGCTCGGTGACCAGGGACAGCGGATATGCGTGAAACCAGACCGAGGCCGTGCGCACGGCGGCGCGGGGGTCGGGGTTGGCGTAGGGGTTCTGCCACATGCTGGCCTGCGCGGCGAATTGCCGGGACATCGCGTGCGCGTCGTGCAGCATCGATCGGCTGCGCAGCCACGTCACGTACTCGGGATTGGACGCGTCCGCGGCCCCGAACTCCGGCCTGACGGTCTCGGCCTGCCTAGTCAGGCGGCCTTGCGGTCTGGGGGCTCGGGGCCCGCGGAGTTGTTGCGGCGCGGGCAGCAGCGACCGCTCGAACGGCTCGTCATGGTACATCTCGCCCACACCGGGCGGGCTCGCGATCGACACTCAGACCTCACTGTCGTGAACGTGATGGGTACCGGGCATGAGCGAAGGGACCCAACCGCTGCAGCCGCCGGACGGCGACGTTACACGGCAGAACCTCCACGTCGAACCCCTCATCGGCATCACTGCCCGAAAGGTTGAGGAGTCGATGCCGCACCGATCGATGTCCGGCCGGACATCGAATGACTCGGCGTGGCGAATGCTGAGCGTGAATCGGTAATACGTCAAGTAGCCGATGCCAAGGGATAAGAATTCCGGGTGGCGCTGACCGTAATGTCACCCTCACCATCACGCGGGCACGGTAGGGAATCTCATGAGGTGCGCGATGGCGCGACACTCGGGTAGTCACGGCGGTCGGCCGTTGCGCTTGCCGTATCTGCTCGCAGTTGTGGTCCTCGTCACAGCAGCAGCGGTGTTGCTGGTGAACGGGATAGGTGGGGACGACGAGGACGCTCGGCAGGACGCTCGGCAGGACGCCGACACTGCGTCAACGGCGCCCGCGCCTCGCGCCGATGGCACGCCGGCAAGCTGCACCCCCTTGACGATCGTGGTGGCGACCTGATATGTCCCTGTCCTGGAGGCTGTGGCGACCGAACTGGCGGACGGGGCGGACTGCGTCGACCTCTCGGTGTCGGCGGTCGACGGGCGAGCGGCGGCCGCGGCGCTGGACGGCGCCCACGCCTGGATTCCCGACGATGCATCGTGGGCCGCCGGAGCCGAACCCGATCTGCTGGCGCCGGTGGGTGAGGAGCCCATCGTGGTGGCCACCACCCCGATCTACCTCGTCGCCGACCCGCCGACCAGGGACCGCCTGAGTCAGGCGTCCGGGGACGGCTCGGTGACATGGGCGGGGCTGGCCGCCGGCGTGAGCGGACCGGAGCCGCTGCGACTCCTCGCCAGTGACCCCGCCTCGTCCGGAGCGGGGCTGGTGAGCGAGAGCACGTGGGTGAGCGCTGGGATGGACGCGGCATCGGGAGTGTTGGCGGCCGCGCAGCCCTTGACCCGGACGGTCGGTGCGTCCGACGCCCCCGCACCGCAAGCGGGCGAGGTCGGCGTGAGCACGGAGCATGCACTGCTGGCCGCCGGGCCCGATCCCGATCGCGCGGTCGTGGCCCCGGCGGATGCCACCGCGATGCTCCGCTACACCTGGCTGCCGACGGTGCTGGGCGACGGGGACCCCGCGGTCGAGGCCGCCAGGCAGCGGCTGCTGGCGGCGTTGACCGGCGACAGGGCACAGGCGGCCCTGGCCGAGGCCGGTCTGCGTGGACCTGACATGGCGCCGATCGACGGGGCCGATTGGCTGCCGGCGGCGCAGGCACCGCCAATGCCCGTGCTCAAGCCGCATCACGTCGAGCATGTCTTCGCGGCGTGGTATCCCCAGGACCGGATCGCGGACCTGCTGATCGTGGTCGACATCTCCGGGTCGATGTTCGCCAAGCCGCCGGGCAGCGGGTTGACGTTGATCAGGTAGGTCAAGAACGGGGTGCAGGCAGTGGCGAGGCAGTTGCCGGACGCGGCGCAGCTGGGAGTGTGGGAGTTCGGCACGCTGCTGGACCCGCCGCGCGACTACGGCTGGGCGCGGCACGGCGGAGGGAGTCGCTGGCACACCCCCGAGAAGATCGGCTGCGGTGGTCGGTCTCCTCGCCCACGGACGAGAGTGATGGCCCGTAGCCCACACCACGTGGTCCTGGGCGCGATCCGGCCATGGGCGGCACGACCGCGTTAACTTCCACAACAATGAGACTTTGTGCTCGCTAATGGTTGTTATTGCGCGAAATCTGAATATTATGACAGCCTCCACCCAGATGAAGAGGTGGCCAGCTGTCGGAGGTCCCGCATGTCACCTATCGGCCGTCGCACCTTCCTCAAGACAGCCGGCGTCGTCGGCGCCGGCGCGGCGCTGTCCGCGTGCAGCAGTGACTCCGACGAAGGGTCTGCCTCGGCCGCCACCACCGGCGCCCTGCCGGGCACCGCGACGCTGACCACCTGGGGCACCGACCAGGAGCAGGCCGCCTTCAAGAAGATCGCCGCCGACTTCAAGGCCCAGCGCGGCGCCGACATCCGGATCGAGGTCCTGCCCTACGACCAGATCCGCACCGTCGTGGACCGCCGACTGCAGGCCGGCGAGCCGCCAGACCTGTTCCGGGTGTCGTACACCGACGTCGGCAGCTACGCCACCAGCGGCGCCCTGGCCGACCTCACCGACTACATACCGAGCGACTTCGGCGAGGCGTTCCTGCCCGCGCTGTGGGGCGCCGTGCTCAACGAGGACCGACCCTTCGGGGTGCCGCACCACACCGACACCTCGGCGCTGGCTTACAACAAGGCCCACTTCGACGCCGCCGGCATCACGACGGTACCCACCTCACTGGAGGAGGCGTGGACCTGGGAGGAGTTCGTCGGGATCCTCGAGCAGCTGCGGGCCGCCGAGCTCGGGGCCGCACCGTTCGCCTTCAATTACCAGCTCTTCGGGGCATACCGCTGGTTCAACACGCTTTACCAGGCCGGTGGCACGGTGCTCGACGACAACCTCGAGGCGGTCACGCTGGACACCGACCCGGCCCGACGGGCCCTGGAGTGGACCCGGGGCCTGTACACCGACGGGCTGCACGAGCCGAGCGTGCTGATGCAGCGGCCGACCTACCCAGACGAGATCTTCCCCACCCAGAAGATCTCGATGATCCAGACCGGCGACTTCCTCATCCCCTACCTCGAAGAGACGATCGGCTCGACGTTCGAGTGGGGCGTCACGTACCTCATGCGCGACGAGGGCGAGGCCGCCGACCTCGGTGGCAACGCGGTGGTCGTCACCGAGGAGGCACCCAACAAGGACGTCGCCGCCGAGTTCGCCAAATTCCTCGTCAGCGCCGAGAACATGAAGTACTACTGCGAGCAGGCCACCGTCCTGCCGGTCCGCAACGATCTTGTCGAGACCGAGCTGGCGTTCTCGGTCCGACCGGAGCTCTTGCCGGTCTTCCAGCAGCAGGCCGCCACGATCCCCGAGAAGCTGGTCCAAGAGTCGACGTCGCGGGCGTTCACGGGGATCAACCAGGCTCTCATCGACAATATGGACGCCTACCTGGCCGATCCCGACTCCGATACCGACCAGGTCATCGAGTCGCTCACCAGCGCCATCGAACAGGCTCTCGAGGGCTAGGACACCAGTCATGACCGCGGTCGAGGCCACCGGGCGGACGCGTGCGTCCGGTGGCCACCCCGCGCCCGGTCGTCGACCGACGCCACCGTCGCTGCGCCGCCCGCTGCTCAACGCGGGCCGCCGGGCAGAGGCGCTGGCCGGCGCGATCCTGACCCTGCCGGCCGTCGTGATCTTCACCATCTTCATGTTCATCCCACTGGTTCTCACGCTCTGGTACAGCCTGCAGCGCTACAGCGGGTTCGGTTCGCCGGAGTTCCTGGGCCTGGAGAACTACACCGACATCTTCGCCGACCCGACGTTCTACCGTGCGCTGCTCAACACGGTGGTCTTCACGGCGATCTCGGTCCCGCTCGGGATGGCGCTGGGCCTGGGCGCGGCCGTGCTGCTCAATCGGGTCATGCCGGGGCGGGCGCTGTTCCGGGCGTTGATCTACTTGCCCGTGGTGGTCTCCGGGGTCGCGGCCGGCGTCATCTGGCTGCGACTGTTCGACCCGCTGCGAGGCGTGCTCAACCAGATCGCCTCCTCGATCGGGCTTCCGACCGTGGACTGGCAGTCCAGTCCGACGGCGGCCTTGTTCTCGGTGATCGTCGTGACGACCTGGCAGGGTATGGGCTTCGGCATGGTGGTCTACCTGGCCGGCCTGCAGGGCATCCCCCGCGAGCTGTACGAGGCCGCAGCGTGTGACGGCGCGACCGGCTTCGCGTCCTTCCGCCGCATCACCTGGCCGCTGCTGGCGCCCACGACATTCTTCCTGCTGGTCTACTCGATCATCGTCAGCTTCCAGGTCTTCGACGTGGTCTACATCCTTACCCGAGGTGGGCCCGCCGACGCCACGACCTTCCTCGTGCAATACGCCTACGACCAGGGCTTCAACCAGCGCCGACAGGGCTACGCAGCGGCGATCGGCGTGATCATCTACGTCATCGTGCTCGCCCTGACCATCGTCCAGTGGCGGCTGCAGCGACGGCGGGACGACCCATGACCGACGTCCGCACCGACACCGGGACCGCCATCAGCCGGCAGCGCCCGTGGAAGACCGCGGTACGCGTGGCTGTGGCCGTGGTCGCCGTGCTGCTGCTGATGTTCCCGATCTACTGGATGCTGCGGGTCTCGGTGGCCACGCCCGCCGAACTGGCCCGGCTGCCGGTCCCCCTCCTGCCGACCGAGTGGCGGCTCGAGAACTACATCGAGCCCTGGCGGAACTGGCCGTTCGGCCGCTGGTTCGCCAACTCCGTCGTCATCGCCGTGGTCTCGGTCCTCGGCACGCTCGTCATCAACCTCTGCGCCGGCTACGCCTTCGCGAAGCTGCGGTTCCCGGGACGCAACATCCTGTTCCTGCTCATCATCAGCACGCTCATGGTCCCGGTTCAGGTCATCATGATCCCGCAGTTCCAGATCGTCGTGGATCTCAACCTGCTCGACACCAACGCCGGGGTGATCCTGCCGCGCCTTGCCGAGGCGTTCGGCCTGTTCATGGCCCGGCAGTTCTTCATGGCCATCCCGGACGAGCTGCTCGAAGCGGCCAAGGTGGACGGTGCCGGGCACCTGCGTGCGTTCTGGTCGATCGCACTGCCGCTGTCGGCCCCGCTGGTCGCCGTCCTCATCATCTTCACGTTCATGTGGCGCTGGAACGAGTTCGTCTGGCCGCTCATCGTGCTCACCGACAACGAGTCCTACACCCTGCCGGTCGGCCTGCAGTTCCTGCTCAACCAGTACTCGACGGACTACGGGCCGCTGCTGGCCATGTCCTTCCTGTCGATCCTGCCCATGCTCGTCGTCTTCGCCTTCTTCCAGCGCTACTTCGTGGAGGGTCTGGCTCGGACGGGGATCAAGTGATCCGCCCCGGCATCGATCACCCGCGCTCCAGTCCGCCGTGGGGCTCCGAGGTCATCGTGACGACGCTGGGCGGCGCCAGCCCCGGCCCGCTCACTGAGTGGGTGATCCTCATGGTCCTGGCCCACGCCCATCACCTGCGCGCGACCGAACGACTGGCGGCGGACCACGTCTGGCCCGACGTGCCGGCGCGCAGCGACTACGTCGCGCTCACTGTGCCCTTCGAGCAGGACAGCCTGCTGGCTGCGCTGGACTCCGGTCGCATCGACCTCGCCGCCGGTGACGTCTTCGTCCAGGAGCCGTTGCCCGTCGGCCACCCGTTCTGGCCGCACCCGCGCTCGGTGGTGACGCCGCACTCCACCGGCTTCGCACCCAGCTATCGGCAGAGCGTCGGGCCACTGTTCACCGACAACGTCCAGCGCTACCAGGATGGGAAGCCACTGCTCAACGTCGTCAACCGGGAGCGGGGCTACTAATGCTCGCGGTGCAGCGGCGCAACGCCACGCTGGAGCTGCTGGGGCGCCATGACGCGGTGTCCGTCGAGGCGCTCGCCGCGACCCTGGGTGTCAGCTTCTCCACCGTGCGCCGGGACCTGCAGGACCTCGAGCGCGCCGGCATCGTGCGGCGAATCCATGGCGGCGCGGTGCTGAGCAGGCCGGCCACGCTGCCCGACGCGCCGGAGCTGCCGCCGGCTCACCGCCAGGTCGAGCATCGTGCCGAGAAGCGCAGCATCGCCCGCGTCGCCGCCGGCCTCATCGTTCCGGGTTCCACGGTCCTCATCACCGGCGGCACGACGACTGGTGCGCTGGTCCCACTTCTGGCATCGATCCCGTCGGTCACCGTGGTCACCAACTCCCTGGCGGTGGCGACCGGGCTGGCCGGCAGCGACGTCGACGTCGTGGTCCTCGGCGGGGCGCTGCGCCGGCCGGAACTCAGCCTGTTGGGTCATGTTGTCGCCACCAGCATCGTCGAGGTCCACGTCGACCACGCCCTGATGGGCGTGTACGGCGTCGACCCGCGCAGCGGCGTGCTGGGGGCCAGCGCCGCAGAGTGCGAGACCGACCGGATACTCGCCCGCAGTGCCCGTCGGTTGACGATCCTCGCCGACGCCAGCAAGTTCAGCAGGCGCAGCCCACATCGCATCGCGGGCGTGGAGCTGATCGTCGACCTGGTCACGTCCTCGGGCGCGCCGCCCGACGACCTCACAGCGCTGCGCGCCAGGGGGGTCGACGTCCACGTCGCCTGACGCGGCTCGCCACTGCCCGCTCGACCCGGCCATCCGCCAAGCCCGAAGGAGACCCCGTGCCCACCCCCGCACCGCCGCGCCGCACCGTCGTCCCTATCGCCGCAGTCAGCGCCGTGTTCACCCGCGGCCTGCTCGCCTTGATCTCGGCCGTCCTGAAGGTGCCCGGCGTCGCCACCGTACGAGGGCTGGGCGCGCTGGCCGTCCCCGACCCGGGAGCGCCGCTGACCGCGGTGCTCGCGACACAGTCACAGCACCTGCCGGCGTTCGCATGAGCGCCGCCGACCAGCGTCTCGTCGCGGCCGCGGCCCCGGGCGCATGTTCGTTGCACGCGCCACCCAGCAGCGACGTGGCCGCGGTGTCGGCCACCTGCAGGGCCCGCATCCTCGAACGCGAGGGCATCGCCATGTTCCTCGCCCTGCATGACGCCCGGCCCGGCAGGCAGTTGCGGGTGACCGGCGAGACGGCACTGGCCGAGGGCCGACGCCTCGCCGTGCTGTTCGACCACTACCGCGACGGCCTGGCCGCCGTGGGCGTCCCGGACGAGCTGCGCTCGGTCGGCATCGAGGGCGACACCACCGACGCCTCCCCCGCCGACCTCGACCCCACTGGCGCCGCCGAACTCATCGACATCCTCGTCGTCCTCAGTGACCAGCACCTGCGAGCCCGCCCCGAGACGTCCGAGAACGGAGGATCGTGAGCATCACGACGCCCGATGCCCAGCGGACCGCATTCTCGTCCGGGGCCTTCCTGCGAGTCGTCAACTGGCACAACACGCCCGCGGCCGAACGCGGCACGCTGCGCTCGGAACTCGCGTGGTATGCCTCGCGCTGGGACCCGGTGCGCCCCGAGGACCTCGACCGGCTGTTCGAGACGGGGCAGTGGCACGGCACCAAGCCGGGATTCATCCCGACGTTCTACGACGGCTACCTCAACAACTTCAGTGTGGCGGCGCCGGTCTGTGACGAGCTGGGACTCACCGCATGGTTCTTCCCGCCCACGGGGTTCCTGTCGGTGCCCCCGGAGGAGCAGCGGGCCTACGCCGACTCCCACGACATCGACCTGGTCGAGGAGGAGCACGGACAGCCGGCCCTGGCCATGACGTGGGAGCATCTTGAGGTCATCTCACGGCGCCACACCATCGCCGCTCACACCGCCCACCACATCCAGGCGCGCCACTGCGTCACCGCCGAGGACGCCGAGCGGGAGGTGCTGGCCCCCATCCGCCAGATAGAGGCGGTGACCGGCAGGCGGCCGCCGGCCTTTGCCTGGCTGTACGGCACACCGTTCGACCCGGACTCGGTTGCGGGGCGCGCCATGCTCGGCGCCGGCATCCGGTACGCGGTCAGCAACACCGCTTACCAACGGATCGCGGACTGAGGTGCCGGACGAGGGCAGGGTCCCGCCAGCGGTCCCGGGCGGCAGCCGGGGCGTCGAGGAGGGCAGCCGGCGGGGTGCGGTGGTGTTGCAGGCCGCCACGGTCGCGGCGCCCCAGGCGATGGCGGCCACCGTCCGGGGTTACCTCCAGAGCCGTCAGTTCAGCTGACGAAGCGGGACATGGCGTAGGCGGCCAGGCCGGCGGTCATCACCGAGGCCACGCCGGCAGCCAGGGCCGCACGCACCGAGTCACCAGCCGCCGGCCGGAACAGCACGTCGATACCCAGCGACGCCAACCCCGCAGCGGCCCCGATGATCAACCCGATCTCCACCTCGATCGAGGCGAACCCAGCGGTCGTCGCGGCGCCGCCCAATGCCGCCGCCACCAGGCCCAGTGGGACCGTCGCGCGCCGGGGCCACGGCACCACGGCCACCGCCATCGCCGCCGCGCAACCCGCGGCGCCGGCGGCGTTGACGCCCCCGTCGGGCGCCAGCGTCAGCGCGACCAGCCAGCCGGCGCCGAGGATCGAGACCGCCTGGCCGGTCACTGTGGCCGACACCGACTCGACCAGCCGCGGCCGGCCGTCACGACGGATCATCTGGTGGACGAAGGCCAGCACCACGCCGACGGCCAACGCCGTGGGCAGCCAGCCGAGCAGGTTCGGGCCCGGCAGGAACGACATCGCCACCGTCACGGCTCCGGTGACCGCGACCACCACACCGACCCCCCAACCGACCGGCACGGACAGCAGCCGGGTCCAGCCGAAACCGATGAAGCAACAGGCCAGCACGAGCACGGCGGCGAGCCCCCGCTCGCCGAGCAGACCCACGAACCCGACGGCCGCGGCGCCGCCCAGGGCACCCGCGGTCATCAGTAGTCGCGGTAGCACGACCCGCATCGTGCCACGCCCTATCCTTCGGTGGTCCATCCAGGCGCGACGCGCCAGTGGGCAACCATCGCAATGATCTGGTGGCCGAAGCGGCCGCCGAGCCGGCAGGTAAGGAGGCACCGCCCGTGGCCCACCTGGCGTTGCTCGGTAACCCGCTGGTGCCCGCCTCCGACGTACTGCCCGCGCTCGCGCTGCTCGCCCACCGGGTCCGCGTGCTACCGGCGGAGCCGGGCTCGCTGGTCGACCTCTCCGATTGCGACGCGCTGCTGGTCGATGCGCGTACCGACCTGACCGCCGCCCGCGCCCTGACGAGGCTCGTGCAGTCGGTCCCCGCGCCGGTGCCGGTCATCGTCGTCGTCACCGAGGGCGGCCTGGCGGCGGTCGCCACCGACTGGGGACTCTCTGACGTCGTGCTCACCACCGCCGGCCCGGCCGAGGTGGACGCGCGGCTGCGGCTGGCGGTCGCCGGGTCGCAGATCACCGCGGCCACGGCCGAGGACCCGGACGAGATCGTCGCGGGCGACATCGTCATCGACGAGTCGTCGTACACAGCCCGGATCCGCACCCGCGTGCTGGACCTCACCTACAAGGAGTTCGAGCTGCTGAAGTTCCTCGCCCAGCGGCCGGGCCGGGTGTACACCCGCGCCCAGCTGCTGCAGGAGGTCTGGGGCTACGACTACTTCGGGGGCACCCGCACCGTCGACGTTCACGTCCGGAGGTTGCGGGCGAAGCTGGGCGTCGAACACGAGCATCTGATCGGCACCGTCCGCAACGTCGGTTACCGGCTCACCATCGCCCGAATGCCGTCCGGCCCGGCCGCCGCAGAGGAGACCGGGCCGGACGACTTCGACTGACCTGCAACGCAGTCCGATGACCACGGTGCAGGGTCGATCACGGTGCAGGGTCGATCACGGTGCAGGGTCGATCACGGTGCAGGGACCCCGTTGATGACGATCCGCCCCTCGCCGGCCACCGGGTAGTCGGCAGCGCTGATCACGCCGCCGAGGTCCTGGCTCACGTAGGTGATCAGCGCCTGGGTGTAGCTCTCACCCAGGGCGGTAAACGGCACCACTGGGTAGGCGTCGCCGCCGTTCAGCGAGAAGTTGTTCGACGCGATGGTGACGTCGACGTCCGCCGCCACGCCGTCGGCCACCAGTACGGTGCCGTCGTCCAGCACAACGCTGGTGATCCGCTGACCGGGCACGCTCTGCTCGCTTCCGACCGTCTGCCGGGCAGGCAGGGTGGTGTCGATCGTGTACCGGGCACCGGCGATCTGCACGAAGCCGCCGTCTGCGGCCGCCGGGAGGCCGACCGCTCCCTCCTCGAGGATCTGACGGAAGGTCTCGGCCGGGACGGTCGCCACCGAGACGAAGTTGGTCGAGAACGCCGCCAGCTGGAACGCCGTCGCCTCGGTGAACGGGCCGGCAAGCACGTCGACCTCACCCCTGATGCCGCCGCCGTTCTGGAAGCCGACCTGCGGTACCGGCACCCCGAACGCCGGGGCCAACCGGGTGGCCGCCGCCAGCATCGAATCGGCCATCAGGTTGCCGCAGTTGCTCTCGGCCCGCCGGACGTCGTTGCGCTGGCACTGCAGGTCCACTTGGGTCTGCGCCAGCACGTTCGCGGTGGCGCCGGCCACGTAGGCGGCGACCGGGTCCTGGATGTTCCGCCGGACGCGGCGGTCCTCACCGACGGCCGCGGGACCGGAACTCGTGACGATCTGCGGGCCGGACAGACCCTCGTCCCAGCCCAGCACCTCACCGTCGCGGTCGAAGTCCACCACCAGCCGGCCGACGTACTTGTAGTTACCCTCCGTGGTGACCACCGGGACCCGGACGCCGTCGGCATTCGTCGCCACCAGCGGGTACGAACCGAAGACGGTCGTCTCGTCGCCGGGCACCAGCTGGTCGCCCTGGGCGGGGTCGGCCAGCAGCTCGCCACCGCCACCGCCGATGACGACGTCGATGCCGGACAACTGCGGGATCAGCGCCAGCTCGCTGGACAGTCCCTGTAGGTGCGAGACGAGGATGATCTTGTCCACGCCACGGTGGGTGAGCCTGTCGATCTCGGTCTGCGCCGCGGTGACCAGATCCGGGTCGACGACGACACCGCCCGGAGAGGAGATCTGGGGCAGGGTCGGCGTGGTCAGTCCCACGATGCCGATCCGCTCGCCGCGCTCGCGGATGATCTCCGAGCGGAGCAGCTCCCTGCCGACCTTGTCGGCCAGCACCGGCTCGCCGGAGAAGTCGAGGTTGGCCGAGACGAAGTTCGCGCGGCCGACGCCGTCGACGAACTCCCCGAAGACCTCAGGGCCGAAGTCGAACTCGTGGTTGCCGATGGCCAGGACGTCGTAGTCGATCGCCTTGACGGCCTCGGCGTCGTAGAACGGCGCACCAGGCTGTCGCGAGGCCTGGAAGGGGAGGCCGGCCAGGAAGTTGTCGCCGGAGTTGAGCACCACGGCGCCGCGCTGGCGTGCCTGGCCGGCCGGCGCTCGGCCCCTGACCGCTGCGGACTCGAGCTGGTCGACCTTGCTGACGAAGCGGGCTATGCCGCCGTACTCGACGCCGTTGATGACACGCGGCAGCAGAACGGACTCGCCGTCGTTGTTGTGGAGGATCGTCAGGGTGTAGTCGGGACGAGGTGCGGACCTCGTGCTGTCTGCAATGGCGGGGCTGGTCGCCACGGTGGAGGCCAGTGCCAGGCTGCCGGTGGCGGCGGCCGCGGCCAGCAGGCGCATCGTGCGAACGGACATGTCTCTCCTTGGCTGGTCGAGGAGTTGCGAGCAGCGGCATTTCGACTGCCAGAGGCAGTCTCTCCCGACGCGGGCCTCGCCGCCCGAGGGGGCCCGCTGAACAGCAGGTGAACATCGGCTGAACCGGCCGGGCTGCCGGGGTCGCGACGGCCCTCTACCCTCGTGCGGTGAGTCACTCGCCTCGGCTGGAGGTCGCCAAGCGGCTGCACCCCGAAGACGTCGGCCGCGTCGTTGCCCTGGTCCACGCCGCCACCCAGGCCGACGGCGTGATCCCACTCAGTGAGCATGTGCTGCTCCACCTGCGCCAGGGCGGCGAGGAGCCGGGCCGTCACATCCTGCTGATCGAGGACACCGAGCCGGGTCACCCGGTCGTCGGCTATGCCCACCTCGATCCGACGGACGCCGTCGCCGGGCCGTCCGCCGAGCTGGTGGTGGCACCCGATCGGCGGCGCGAGGGCCTGGGTGGCGTGCTGGTCCGGGCGCTGGAAGCGGAGGCCCCGGCCCCACTGCGGCTGTGGGCGCACGGCCTGCGCGCGGACGCGCAGCACCTGGCCGCCTCGATGGGCTATGTCGTGGCCCGGGAACTGCTGCAACTGCGACGCTCACTGCACGCGCCGTTACCGTCAGTCGAGCTGCCGCCGGGCGTAGCGGTGCGGACCTTCACCGACGACGATGCCTACGACCTGCTGGAACTGAACGCGCTGGCCTTCGCCGACCACCCCGAGCAAGGGTCGTGGACGTGGAGCGACCTCGCGGCCCGGATGTCCGAGCCGTGGTTCGACCCGGCCGGACTGTTCCTCGCCGAGGGCACCGATGACGCAGCCGAAGGCCCCGACCTGCTGGCCTTCCACTGGACGAAGGTCCACGGCGACGATCCGGCGGCCGACCACGGTCACCATGCGATCGGCGAGGTCTACGTCGTCGCCGTGCATCCGGCCGCTCAGGGCCTCGGCCTGGGACGCACCATGACGCTGACCGGTCTGCATCATCTGCGCCGTCTCGGTCTGCAGCAGGTGATGCTCTACGTCGACGCCGACAACGAGCGGGCGGTGCGCACATACACCCGGCTGGGTTTCACGCATTGGGACTCCGACGTCCAGTTCCGTCACGATACGGGGCATGGGCGGGAGCACTGACGATGCAGAGATCGCGATGGATCCACAGTTCGAGCTCGATGTGGTGACCAGCGACGAGTGGGCGCTCGACCCCGACCCCGACCACCTCGTCGAGCACCTGGGCGAGGACACCGGACCTGATGGTCGCCTCTCGGGCATCGACCGGGAGCTGCCTGCCGACCGCTTCATCGACCGCGAGTTGTCCTGGCTGGCCTTCAACGAGCGCGTTCTGGACCTGGCCGAGGACCCCCAGGTCCCGCTGCTGGAGCGGGTCAGGTTCGTGTCGATCTTCGCCTCCAATCTCGACGAGTTCTTCATGGTCCGCGTCGCGGGGATCAAGCGAAAGATCGCCGCCGGGATCCACGACCGGGCGGCCTCGGGACTGGAGCCGCGGCAACTCATGGAGGCGATCGCCGACCGCGGCCACGAGCTCGTCTCGCGGCATGCCGAGCTGTACACCGAGCAGCTGTGCCCGGCTCTGGAACGAGCGGGAATCCGGATCGTCCGATGGGCCTCGCTGCGACCCGCCGACCGGGAACCGCTGGACGTGGTGTTCGCCGAGGAGATCTTCCCGGTGCTCACCCCGCTGGCGTTCGATCCCGCCCACCCGTTCCCGCAGATCTCCGGATTGTCCCTGAACCTGGGCGTGAAGCTGACCAATCCCTCGACCGGCAAGGAGCACTTCGCCCGGGTCAAGGTGCCGCAGACCCTGCCACGGCTGGTCCGTGTCGGCCATCAAGGCCACGACCAGCGCGCCGACTTCGTGACGATGGAGGACATCATCGCCGCCCACCTCGATCTGCTCTTCCCAGGCATGGAGGTCATCGGGCACCACGCCTTCCGGGTCACCCGCAACGAGGACCTCGACGTCGACGACGATGACACCGAGAACCTGCTCGCGGTCCTGGAACGAGAATTGCTGCGCCGGCGGTTCGGCCCCGCGGTCCGATTAGAGGTGGCCCAGGACATCGACCCCGACGTCGCCGAGCTCCTGATCCGCGAGCTGGGCGTCGGCCCTGACGACGTCTACCGGCTGCCCGAGCCGCTGGACCTGCGCGGCCTCGCGGCGATGACCGAGCTGGACCGCTCGGATCTGCTGTTCGAATCCTTCCGCCCCCGAACCGTCCCGGACCTGGTCGACGTCGACATCGACGAGGACCCCGACCAGCTCTTCGCGGTGCTGCGCGATCGCGACGTCCTGCTGCACCATCCGTATGACTCCTTCGTCACCAGCGTGCAGGCGTTCGTGGCGGCCGCAGCCGCGGACCCGGACGTGCTGGCGATCAAGCAGACCCTCTACCGGACGAGTGGTGACTCCCCCATCGTGAAGTCCCTGGTCGACGCTGCCAACGACGGCAAGCAGGTGCTCGCCATCGTCGAGATCAAGGCCCGCTTCGACGAGGCGGCCAACATCGAGTGGTCCCGGCTGCTGGAGGACGCCGGGGTGCACGTCGTGTACGGCCTGGTCGGGCTCAAGGCCCACGCCAAGCTGAGCCTCGTGGTACGCCGCGAGGCAGGTGGGCTGCGCCGGTACTGCCATGTCGGAACCGGGAATTACCATCCCAAGACGGCACGGCTGTACGAGGACTTCGGTGTGCTGACCTCAGACCCTGCGGTGGCCTCGGACCTCACCGTGCTGTTCAACCAGCTCTCGGGCTTCGCGCCCCGGTCGACCTACCAGCGACTGCTGGTGGCCCCCCGCACCGCGCGCAACGGCCTGCTCGCACTGATAGACGAGCAGGTAGCGGCCCATCTGGCAGGCGATCCCGCCTTGATCCGGATCAAGGTCAACGCACTGATCGACGAGACCATCGTCGACGCCCTCTATCGGGCCTCGCAGGCCCGCGTGCCCATCGACATCGTGGTCCGGGGGGCGTGTGCGCTGCGGCCCGGCGTGCCCGGCCTGTCCGAGACGATCCGCGTGCGCAGCATCCTCGGTCGCTTCCTGGAGCACTCTCGGGTGTTCCTGTTCGGTGCCGGGCACGACCCCGTGGCCTACATCGGCAGCGCCGACGTCATGATGCGTAACCTCGACAAGCGGATCGAGGCCCTGGTCCGGATCGAGAACGCCTCGCACATCACAGCCCTATCACGATTGCTCGACGCGGCGATGAGCCCGCAGACGTCGTCGTGGCACCTCGGCCCGGACGGTCTGTGGGTCAGGCACAGTGTCGACGAGGGGGGAGAACTGCTCCATGACCTGCAGACAGATCTCATCGCGTCACATCGGGCCCGGTCACGGCACCCGGTGGTCACCGCGTGATCACCCGACACATCCGCCCACGTCGGACGCTATACGGTCCACTACCAGGTGGCCCGACCCAATAGCCATGGGATGCGAAATCCGCTCGAGTGGGGGAGGGTTGTGGCGTTTGCATTCCGACGCCCTGCCCTGGGCGACACCTGGAGGTTCCTGTGAAGCGCTCCGTACTCGGCCGTGGGCTGCTGCCCGCTGCCGTGGTCCTCTCTCTCGCCCTCGCCGCCTGTGGCGGCGATGACGACTCGAGTGGCAACGACGCCACCACATCCGATGCCGCCGACACCGCCTCCGCCGACGAATCCGCACCCGCCTCCGACGAGGCCGCCGCCGAGCTCAGCGGCACGATCGCCGGTGCCGGCGCGACCGCCCAGCAGGCAGCCCAGCAGGCGTGGGTCGCTGGTTTCGCCGAGCTCCAGCCCGGCGTCACGGTCAACTACGACCCCATCGGTTCCGGCGGTGGCCGTGAGCAGTTCCTCGCCGGCGGCACCGTCTTCGCCGGTTCCGACGCCTACCTCGACGACGAAGAGCTGACCCTGGCCCAGGAACGCTGCGGTGGCGACCCGGTCGAGTTCCCCGTCTACGTCTCCCCCATCGCCGTGGCCTACAACCTGCCGGGCGTTGACAGCCTCAACCTCTCCCCCGCGGCCGTCGCCGGCATCTTCGCCGGCACCATCACCACCTGGAACGACCCCGCGATCGCCGATGACAACCCCGATGCCGAACTGCCGGACACCGCCGTCACGCCGGTGCACCGCTCTGATGACTCCGGGACCACCGAGAACTTCACCGACTACCTGACCCAGGTCGCCGGCGACGTCTGGACCTTCGACGTCGTGGAGACCTGGCCGGGCGAGCTCGGTGGCGAGGCCGCGCAGGGCACCTCCGGTGTCGTGGCCGCCATCACCGCCGGTGACGGGTACGTCGGCTACGCCGACGCCTCCCAGGTCGGCGACCTCGGTGTCGCCAACATCGGGGTCGGCGAGGACTTCGTCGAGTTCTCCCCCGAGGCCGCAGCCGCCGTCCTGGACGCCTCCACCCGGGTCGAGGGCCGCCCCGCAACCGACATCGCCATCGACGTCGCCCGCGACACCACCGAGGCCGACACCTACCCGATCGTCCTGGTCTCCTACGCGATCGGCTGCCTCACCTATGAGGACCCGACCGAGGCCGAGCTGGTGTCCGCCTACCTCGCCTACATGGTCAGCGCCGAGGGCCAGGATGCCGCCGCGGAGAACGCCGGCTCGGCGCCGATCACCGACACCCTCCGTGAGGAGATCGTCGCGATCATCGACCAGATTGGCTAAACCAGCCGATAGGTCGTCACACTGATCCAGCCTCATCCGAACCATGTCGTCGCCGGGCCCGGTCTCCGGGCCCGGCGACGTCGCCGCTCAAGCCTCCCTCGACCGGAGTGACATGGCTCAGCTCAGCCCGCCCAGTCCCGCTACCGCACCAGGGCCTCGGAAGGTTCCGCGGCGTCGTGGCGACACCGTGTTCGCCTCGTTGGCCGTCGGCGCGGGCATCGTCATCCTGCTGGCCCTCGCCGGAGTGGCGATCTTCCTGCTCATCGAGGGCCTCCCCGCAATCACCGGTGACCAGGCCGAGATCGCGGGCGGCAAAGGCTTCTGGCGCTTCGTCGGGCCGGTGTTGTTCGGCACGATCTGGGCAGCCGTGCTCGCCCTGATCGTCGCCACGCCGCTGGCGATCGGCATCGCGCTGTTCATCTCGCACTACGCGCCCCGGCGACTGGCCTCGGGCCTCGGCTACATCGTCGACCTGCTGGCGGCAGTCCCGAGCGTGGTCTTCGGCCTGTGGGGCATCTTCATCTTCGCCCCCTACCTCGTGCCCATCTACAGCTGGCTCGGCGAGAACCTGTCGTTCATCCCGCTCTTCGCGGGGCCGGCCAGTGGTAGCGGCCGAACCATCGGCACCGCCGCCCTCGTGCTCGCCGTCATGATCCTGCCGATCATGACTGCGGTCTGCCGCGAGGTCTTCTTGCAGACTCCGCGGCTGCACGAGGAGGCCGCGCTCGCAATGGGAGCGACCCGCTGGGAGATGATCCGGATGGCGGTGTTGCCCTACGGCCGCTCCGGCGTCATCTCCGCCGGCATGCTCGGCCTGGGCCGGGCACTGGGCGAGACGGTGGCCGTCGCCCTGATCCTGTCGGTGTCGCGGGGCTCGGTCACCACGAATCTCATCAGCACGCAGAACCCCTCGACGATCGCTGCCAACATCGCGCTGGACTTCCCGGAGTCCACCGGGATCGATGTCAACGTACTGATCGCCTCGGGCCTCGTGCTGTTCCTGCTCACGTTCGTCGTCAACTACCTCGCCCGCGCGATCGCCGCGCGGCAGTTCTCGGGAGCGGCCGGATGAGCACACAGACCGCGCCACTGGAGAGCTCGGGTTCGTCACCGGGCACCAAGCCGACCGGACCGGTGGCCGGCAGGCGGATGCCGGCGGTCATCTCCTGGCTGCTCGCCGCCGGGTCACTGGGCCTCGGCGCCCTACTCAGCGTCGCACTGACCGGCGGGCTCGGCATCACCCTCGCCGTGGTCATCGGAGCCGTCATCTGGGTGATTGCGAACTGGCTGGTCGCGCGGTCGATGCTGGGGCGCCGGCAGGGCACCGATCGGCTGGTCACGTCACTGGTGACAATGGCTTTCATCATCGCGCTGATCCCGCTGGTCTCAGTCGTCTACACCGCTATCAGCCGCGGGTACGCCCGCTTCGACGTCGCCTTCTTCACCGAGACGCTGGAAGGGGTCCTCGGCCCCGGTGGTGGCGCGGCGCACGCCATCGTCGGTACGTTGATCATCACTGCCATCGCGTCGGTCATCTCGATCCCCATCGGCATCCTCGCCGCCGTCTACCTCGTCGAGTACGGCAAGGGGCGCCTCAAGCGGGCCATCACGTTCCTCGTCGACGTCATGACGGGAATCCCGTCGATCGTGGCGGGCCTGTTCGCCTTCGCCCTGTTCAGCATCTTGCTGGGCGATCCGGGTCACCGGTCCGGACTGGCCGGCGGTATCGCGCTCAGCGTGCTCATGATCCCGGTGGTGGTGCGCTCGGTGGAGGAGATGCTGAAGCTCGTCCCGAACGAGCTCCGCGAGGCCTCGTATGCGCTCGGCATTCCGAAGTGGCTGACCATCACCAAGGTCGTCATCCCGACCTCGATCGCGGGCATCGCCAGTGGCGTGACCATCTCCATCGCCCGCGTCATCGGCGAGACCGCGCCATTACTCATCGTGGCCGGTTTCACGTTCAACATGAGTCTGGATGCTACTGCGGGCCGCATGATGAGCCTGCCGGTATACATCTACTCGCAGTTCGCCACGCCCAGCCTGCCGCCGCAGGCCTCGTACGACCGCGCCTGGACCGCCGCGCTGGTCCTCATCATCATCGTCATGGTGCTCAACCTCGGGGCACGCACCGTGGCAGCATTCTTCGCTCCCAAGTCCCGCGCCTGACCGACGACCGCCACACAGATATCCGGAGGATGCCATGGCCAAGCGCATCGAAGTGAAGGACCTCAATATCTACTACGGGGATTACCTCTCCGTGGAGGGCGTCACGGTGACGATGGAACCGCGAACCGTCACCGCCATCATCGGTCCCTCGGGCACCGGCAAGTCCACGTTCATCCGGGCGCTGAACCGGATGCACGAGGTGATCGCCGGTGCCAGGACCACAGGCAGCGTCACCATGGACGGCGTCGACATCTACGCCCGAGGCGCGGACCCCGTGGACATCCGGCGGCAGGTCGGCATGGTGTTCCAGCGGCCCAATCCGTTCCCGACGATGTCGATCTATGACAACGTCATCGCCGGGTACAAATTGCACAACTCGAGGCTGCGCCATGCGGTGCTGGACGAGAAGGTCGAGCGGTCGCTCAAGCAGGCCAACCTGTGGGAGGAGGTCAAGGACCGGCTCAAGCAGTCCGGGTCCAGCCTGTCCGGCGGGCAGCAGCAGCGGCTGTGCATCGCGCGGGCGATCGCCGTCGAGCCGGAGGTGCTGCTGATGGACGAGCCGGCCTCAGCGCTCGACCCCATCTCGACCACGGCCATCGAGGACCTCATCGCCGAGCTCAAGGAGACTTACACGATCGTCATCGTCACGCACAACATGCAGCAGGCGGTGCGGGTCAGTGACATGACGGGTTTCTTCAACATCACCGGCAGCGGGGCGCCCGGGAAGCTGGTCGAATACGGCACCACCGAGAAGATCTTCAACGAGCCGGATCGCGAGGAGACTGCACGTTACGTGGCCGGCAAGTTCGGCTGAGGCACGCCCGTCAGGCAGTGACGAAGATGGGGAACAGCGCCGGGTTGTGGGCGTGCACCAGGATCATGAATATGATGGCGTCGAAGCTCAGATGTATGGTCACGATGTACGGCAGGGACTTCGTCCGCTGGAAGACGTATCCCTGAAGCAGCGCGAATGTGCCGGTAAGCGCCGGGCCCCAGAATTGGTAGCCCAGCTCCCAGAGGAACGAAGTGAACACTATGGCTTGCAGCACGTTGGCCTGCCAGAAGACAAAGTGGTGCCGGAACAGCGCGAACACCGTGCAGACGAAGAACAGCTCGTCCCACAACCCGACGAAGTTGACGCCGAGGAACAATCGGAAGATCTGGTCGCCATCGGGCACGGCAGGCCAGTTCTGGTATACGCCGGAGCCGATGAAATACAGCGGTAGCAGGAAGTACCCGAGCACCAGCACCAGGGCCATGTACCCCCACTCCGTGCGACTCCAGCGCTGCCCGGTGCGCACCGGAAACACAATGATCCGCTCTTTGTAGATGAACCGCATGATGAGGTAGGGCACCAGCACAGCCAGCGTCAGGGCGACGAAGAACCTCACCATGCCGGCATTGCTGAGGTCGGCTTTCAGCGGGGTCGCGCTGATGATCGTCATGCCGATCGCTATCAGCAGCAGGTGCCGGAACAGCGGCCGGTCGCCGATGGCCGCGATGACCAGTGCCGCGGCCAGCATCGCCCAGCCGAGCGGGCGGACCTGGAAGCCGTACAGCGCGATCGCCGACGTCGACACCAGAAGAGCGGGCAGCAGTCGCCACGACCACTGGCGCTGGGGCGGGGCCTGCTGCTCGATGACAGGGGTCTCGACGCTCACCCTCCCAGGATGGCTGCTCCGTCCCGACCGGACAACGCGGGGTGGGTGGGAATGGGTGTGGGAAGGGTCATCGTTGAGCCGAACATGAAGGCAACCTGGAACGGCACCGTCATCGCCGAGACCACCGACACCGTCGTGGTCGAGGGCAACCACTACTTCGTGGCGGACAGCGTCAAGGCCGAGTACCTCAAGCCCAGCGCCACCACCTCGGTGTGTCCGTGGAAGGGCACCGCCAGTTACCACACCCTCGACGTGGCCGGCCGCACCAACCCCGACGCCGCATGGTTCTACCCTGCACCGAAGGACGCCGCCAAGGAGATCAAGGACCGGGTCGCGTTCTGGAAGGGCGTCGTCGTCAGCGACTAGTCTCGGTCGAATGGCCTCGCCAGTAGCTGCGCCGGATCTGAGCGCCGGGGGTGGGTCGGCAGCGCTGGCCGCGCTGCGCCGCACCGCCTACTTGATGGAGCGGGCCAACGAGCCCGGTCGTCGTGCCAGCGCGTTCCGCAAGGCGGTGGCGGTGCTCTCGGCCCTGGACCCCACCGAGCTGCAGCGCCGGATCACGACTCGCACCCTGGAGGATCTCGCCGGCATCGGCGAACGGACATCCGGCGTCGCCTACGAGGGCGCCGCCGGTGAGGTCTCGCCGTACCTGGCGCAGCTGGAAGGCTCCGCCCCGGTCCTCGCCGAGGCAGGCGCAGACTTGCGGGGGGCGTTGCGGGGTGACCTGCACTCGCATTCGGACTGGTCCGACGGGGGCACGCCGATACCGGAGATGGCGTTGGCGGCGGCCGCACTGGGGCACGACTACCTGGTCCTGACCGACCACTCACCTCGGCTCACGGTCGCCAACGGGCTAAGCGCCGACCGCCTGCGGGAACAGCTGCGAGTGGTGGAGCAGCTGAACGTCGTGCTCGCCGCGCGCGACACCGGACTGCGCATCCTCACCGGTATCGAGGTCGACATCCTCGACGACGGGTCGCTGGACCAGGACGCGTCACTGTTGGAAGAACTGGATCTTGTGGTTGCGTCGGTGCACTCCAAGCTCTCGATGCCCGCCTCGGCGATGACCCGCCGGATGGCGGCCGCGGTGTCGAATCCACTCGTCGACGTGCTGGGACACTGCACGGGCCGGCTGCTCGGTGGCCGCCAGGCCGACTCCCCCGGCGCCAGCCGCGGGTCCAAAGCGCGGCCGGAGTCACAGTTCGACGCCGAGACGGTGTTCGCCGCCTGCGCCGGGCACGGCACCGCGGTGGAGATCAACTCCCGCCCCGAGCGGTTGGACCCGCCCAGCCGATTGCTTCCGGTCGCGATGGCGGCAGGCTGTGTGTTCTCGATCGACACCGATGCACACGCACCCGGTCAACTGGAGTGGCAGGTGCACGGCACGGCCCGGGCCGAGGCGGCCGGCATCCCCACCGAAAGGATCATCAACACCTGGTCAGCGGACGCGCTCCTGGCCTGGACCGTCCGCCCCACGCCCTGACCCCTCCCGCCTCCCGGTGGCGGCAGGGGGAAGGGAGTGGGGTGTTTACGGGTAGGTCAGGCGGTCTTGGCGGCGCTCTCCGTGGCCCCCTCGGCCTTGACGGCGGCCATGTCGACGGTGCGGACCTGGCCGATGAGGTCCTCGAGCGCAGCCTCGGGCAGCGCGCCGGCCTGTGAGTACAGCAGCACGCCGTCGCGGAAGGCCATCAGTGTCGGGATGGAGCGGATATCGGCCTGGGCGGCGAGAGCCTGCTCGGCCTCGGTGTCGACCTTGCCGAACACGATGTCGGGGTGCTTGGCGGCTGCCTTGTCGAAGACCGGGGCGAACGCGCGGCACGGTCCGCACCAGGCGGCCCAGAAGTCGACGAGGACGATGTCGTTGCCGCGCAACGTCTCGACGAACGTGCCCTGTGTGAGTTCAACCGTAGTCATGACCTCTACAGCGCAACCGCCTGCCGCAGGATTCCCGACGGGTCCTGCTCGCGGACGTCGTAGGCGGCACGGGCAGCCTCCACCTCGTCGCGATTGACGACCGCCCACTGCGCCAGCGCCTCCAGCGGCTCGGCCAGTCCGGCGCCCAGCGGGGTGATCCGGTACTCCACCGAGGGCGGCATTGTGGCGAACACCGTGCGCCGCACCAATCCGTCGCGTTCCAGCAGCCGCAACGTCCGGGTCAGCATCCGCCGCGAGATCCCGTCGACCGAGCGCGACAGCTCACCGAACCGACGAGGGCCATGAGTCAGCTCGACCATGATCAGCACCGACCACTTGTCACCTATCCGTTCCAGGACATCGCGCACCGGGCAGCTATCCGGCGAGCGGGCCGCGATCTGCCGGTCGAGGGCGGGAACAGCGATGTGACTCGGTGACATGAAAGTGCCTTCTTCCGCAAGGACGTACCGGTGACTGAAGATTACCCCGTTCCGATCAGTAACCACTAGTCCCAACCCGGAGGTTCCACCATGCAACTCGACAGTCGACCCGTCCTCGCCTTCGGCACCGCCGGCGCGCAAGGCAGCGGCGTCGTCCCCGCCCTGCTCTCCCACGCCGCCGTCCCCGTCCGGGCCTCCCACCGACACGACCGGGCGCAGCAGTGGCAGGACGCGGGTGAGCAGTCGGTCGTCGCCGACCTCGCCGACACTGCCTCGGTGCTCGCGGCCGCCAACGAGTCCGGCGCGGTCGCCGTCATCGCCCACGTTCCGCTGGCGATGGGACCGGAAGCGGCCAAGGCGGTCGGGTCCTTCCTGGCATTGCGCGAGGCGGGCCTGCCGGTGACCGTCAACACCGGCAGCCCGACCGCCCCCGAGGGCGCGCCCGACCCGTTCGGTACCCGCCCGATGACTCAGGCCCTGCTCGGCGCTGGTGTCACGGTGCTGACCCCGACCGGGTACCTGGAGAACCACGCGGCGCCATGGGCGACGCCGCGGATCCCGGCCGGCGAGTTGATCTACCCCCGCCCGGCCGCTGACGCGCTGGCCTGGATCGCGGCCGGTGATATGGGTCGGGCCGCGGCGGCCGCGCTGGCGGCTGACATCCAGGGCGAGCTGCTGGCGCTCGCCGGACCGCAACTGCTGACCTTCGACGAGCTTGCCGCCGAGCTTGGGGCAGGCCTCGGCACCGAACTGCGGTTCGTCCGGATAACCCCGGCCGAGTACGGCGCTGCGGTGCGACCCTTCCTGGGCGAACAGGGGGCAGCGGGGGTGGAAGCCGCCTACGCCTCGATGCCCGAGGGCCGCAACCCCGGCTTCGACCCGCCCGAGGCCGCCGGCAACTGGCAGCGGCTCGGCGTCACGCCGACGCGGGCTCGCGAGTGGGCGGCGCAGGTGCTCGCCCCGGTGATGTCAGCCTCGGCCGCGCACTGAGGGAAGGGTCACCCGGCGGCGTCGAAGACCAGCTCGCCCCCGACGTACGTCCGCCAGACCTGGGTCGCACCGATCTCGTCCGGCGGCCCTGCGAATGGATCACGATCGAGGATGACGAGATCGGCGAGCCGGCCCGCCGTGATCTCGCCGAGCGAGGACTCGGCGTGGTTCACGTATGCGCTGCCCGCGGTGTAGGCGGTCATGGCCTGCGCCAACGGCAGCGCGTTGTGCGGGTAGAACGGCTCGCTCCGATCGGCCGCCTCGGGGCTCTGCCGGGTGACGGCGACGTGAATGCCCTCCAGCGGGTGCGGGCTGGACACCGACCAGTCGCTGCCCGCCGCGAGGTGCGCACCCGCCCGCAGCAGGTCACCGAACGGGTACTGCAACGCCGCTCGTTCCGGTCCCAGGAAGGGGATCGTCAGCTCGTCCATCTGCGGCTCGTGAGCCCCCCACAGCGGCTGGATGGTGGCGCTGGCCCCCAGCGCCGCGAATCGCAGGATGTCCGCCGGGTTCACCAGCTGCAGGTGGGCGAGGTGGTGGCGGTTGCCGACGGCGCCCGCCGGGCCGTTGGCGGCACGCGCCGCCTCGATCGCGTCCAGCGCCTCGCGCACCGCCCGGTCGCCCAGCGCATGGAAGTGGACCTGGAAACCCGCGGCGTCCAGCCGGGTGACGTACTCGCGCAGCGCGACCGGGTCCACGAAAGACAGCCCGCTGTTGTCGGTGGGGCAGCCCGTGTCGTCGAGGTAGGGCTCGACCATCCCCGCCGTGAAGTTCTCCGCCACGCCGTCCTGCATGATCTTCACGGCGGTGGCGCGGAGCCGGCCGACGCCGGCGGCACCGCCCGCCTCGGCCCTTCGGTCCAGCAGGTCGGGCAACTGCTCGATTCCGCGGGCGCGGTCCCACCACAGGGCCGCCACGACCCGCGCCTTGAGATGCCCCGCGCGTGCGGCCTTCAGGTACGTCGAGAGCAGGTCGGTGGCTCCGAAGACCTCACCGACCGCGGCGTCCTGCCACGACGTGATCCCCTTGCTGAACAGCACCTGCTGAGCCAGCAGCAGTCCCGACACCTGCTGCTCCGCCGCCACCGGCGGAACCAGCCGCTCGACGATGTCGGCCGCCCCCTCATGCAGGGTGCCGGCGGGATAGCCGCCGGGTTCGCGCTCGATTCGGCCGTCCACCGGATCCGGTGACGACTCGTCCAGCCCGGCGCGGCGCAGCGCCTCGGTGTTGACCCAGGCGCCGTGACCGTCACGGTTGCTGAGGAACACCGGCCGATCGCCGACCACCGCGTCCAGCATCTGACGCGTGGGGGTGCCGCCGGGGAAGAACGCCATCGACCACCCGCTGCCCACGATCCACGGCAGGTCGGGGTGGGCCGCCGCGTACTTACCGATGATGTCCAGGCAATCCGCCGCCGAGCGCGCCTCGTGCAGCGAGCACCGCAGCAGCGCCACCCCGGCCATTACGGGGTGCACATGGGCGTCGATGAAGCCGGGCACCAACAGCCGACCGGCGATGTCGATCCGCTGCGTGCCCGGCCCCGCAAGCTCGGCCATCGCCTCGTCGGAACCCACCGCGACGATGCGCTCGCCCCCGACCGCCACTGCTGCCCGGCGCGGCGCCCCCCAACCGGCGGTGAACACCGATCCGCCGGTGATAATCGTGTCGACGTCGCCCACGGTTACGACCTTGGCACAGGTGTCAAGACCTCAGGCCCCCCTTCGGGTTACGCGTGTGTCACCAGTTGCCGCTACCCCTTGACGCGACGCCTTCCGTTGCCATGAAGTGGCCTGCACAACGGAAAGGAGGCACCGAGTGGCGGATCGCCATGTTCGCAACTTGATCATCGACGGTGTCTCCAAGCGGTTCGCCACCCCCGAGGGGGGCGAGGTCCGAGCGCTCGACGACGTCTCGCTGACCGTCGACCCGGGCGAGTTCATCGTCCTGCTCGGACCGTCCGGCTGCGGCAAGACGACCCTGCTGCGCTGCATCGCCGGCCTGGAGTACCCCGACGAGGGCACCATCCACCTCGGCGAGGAGCGGATCGACACCCAGCCCGCATACCGGCGCCGGGTCAACACCGTCTTCCAGTCATACGCGCTGTTCCCCCACATGAGCGTCGCCGACAACGTCCGCTTCGGCCTCGACATGGACGGCATGGACCGGCCGAGCGCGAAGGCGCGCGTCTCGCAGATGCTGGACCTCGTGCAATTGGCCGGCTACGAGTCGCGGCGGCCCAATCAGCTGTCCGGCGGCCAGCAGCAGCGGGTGGCGCTGGCCCGGGCGCTGGCCAAGGGCCCGGACGTGCTGCTGCTCGACGAGCCGCTGTCGGCGCTGGACCTCAAGCTGCGCCGCGGGATGCAGATCGAGCTCAAGCGGATCCAGGCGGTCACCGGCGTGACCTTCGTGTTCGTCACCCACGACCAGGACGAGGCGATGAGCATGGGTGATCGGATCGCGGTCTTCGCCAGTGGCGCCATCGCCCAGCTCGGCCGTCCACGCGACGTCTACGAGCGTCCCGCCACGCGCTACGTCGCGGATTTCGTCGGCGAGTCCACCTTCGTCACCGCCACCTGCGAGGGCACCGGCGCTGACGCCGGCTACCGACTGCCGGGCGGTGGCCGGCTGGCGCACACCGAACTCGACACCGGGGGCGGGCCGCCGCCATCGCCTGGCAGCGAGGTGCTGCTGACCGTGCGACCCGAGCACCTCGTCATCGTTGACGTCGCGGGTCCCGACGAGACGTCCGGGCAGCCCCGGATCACCGGCACCGTCCGCGACGTCTCCTACGCCGGGCGCGAGGTCCGGGTGACCCTGGTGGCGCCGGACGGCATGCTGGTCACGACCAGGTTGCCGGCCCGAGGCGCCGCCGTGCCGGACACCGGCCAGCAGGTCACCGTGCAGTTCCTGCCGCACGTCGTGCGAGCGGTCGCCGCATGAAGCAGCACGGCAAGGGCACCATGTCATGAACACCGTGACGCGCCCGAAGGGCAGGCCGGGCGAGCCGAGCCCTGCCATCGCTGCGCCCGCGCTGATCTACCTGACCGTCATCATCGGCGTGCCGATCGTCATCGTCGTCATGTACTCGCTGCTCTCGCGCGACCGGTTCGGGGTCGGCGTCACCACGCCGTTCACCGTCGACGCCTACGTCCGGCTGCTGTTCGAGGAGCAGCTCAGCGGGATTCGCGAGTTCGACGTGACCTACCTGCGAGTGCTGTGGACCTCGTTCTCGCTGGCAGGGCTGACGACGGTGCTGTGCATCGTGCTGTCGGTGCCGATCGGGGTGTGGATCGCGATGCAACCGGCCCGGCGGCGCCCGCTGCTGGTCTTCCTGGTCACGGTGCCGTTCTGGACCAACACACTGATCCGCACCTACGCCTTCCTCATCATTCTTAATGACAACGGGCCGATCAACACCGCACTGGAGGCCACCGGCCTGGTCAGCGACCCGCTGCCACTGCTCTACAACGACTTCGCGACCGGCGTCGGCATGGTCGCGGTATTCCTGCCTTTCATGATCCTGCCGATCTACGCCTCTGCCGAGAAGTTCGATTTCCGGCTCGCCGAAGCCGCCTACGATCTGGGCGCCAAACGGGTCACCGTGTTCCGGCGGATCGTGCTGCCGGCGATCAGGCCGGGGATCCTCGCCGGCACTGCTTTGGTGCTGATCCCGGCAATGGGCTCGTTCCTGCAGCCTGACCTGCTGGGTGGAGGCAAGACGCTGATGATCGGCAACCTGGTGCAGCAGCAATTCGCGGCGTCCCGGAACTGGCCGTTCGGCGCGGCGCTGTCGGTGCTGCTGCTGATCGTGACGTTCGTCGCCGTGCTGATGGTGAGCCGCTCGCTGCGGCGCTCTGGGCAGCAGGTGAGGCTGCTGTGAGCGCGACGACAGGCACGTCGGCCGCGACGACAGGCACGAGCGGGACGGCCTCGGTGTCGGGGCGCCCGGTGAACCTGCGGGCCTTCCCCGGTTTCGGGCTGGCAACGGTGGTCGTGCTGGCCTTCCTCTACCTGCCGATCGTCGTCATCGTCGTCTACTCATTCAACGCCAATCGGAACGCGACGCTGTGGTCCGGCTTCAGCACCACCTGGTACGCCGACGTATTCGGCAACAACGACATCCAGCGGGCCGCGATCCATTCGCTGCAGGTGGCCTCGGTCGCGACCGTTGTCTCCGTATTGCTGGCCCTGGGTGCCGCAGTCGGCCTGCTGCGGGTCCGCGGCGCGGCCCAGCAGTACGCCATTGCCATCATCGGGGCCCCGCTGATCGTGCCCGAGATCGTCATCGCGGTCGCCACGCTAGTCATGTTCGTCACGCTCGAGGTGCCGCTCGGCCTGCTCACGGTGACGCTGGCACACATCGGGTTCTGCGTCCCGTTCGCCTTTCTGCCGATCCGTGCCCGGTTGGCGGATCTGGACCGCGCGGTGTTCGATGCCGCCGCCGACCTCGGCGCCGGTGAATCGCGGATCCTGTGGCGGATCACCATTCCGCTGCTGGGGCCGGGAATCGTCTCCGGTGCCCTGCTGGCGTTCATCATCAGCCTGGACGACTTCCTCATCTCCTCCTTCGTGGCCGGACCAGGCGCCACCACGTTGCCGGTGTACATCTACTCCCAGATCCGCAATGCCGTCACCCCGGGCATCAATGCCCTGTCCACCCTGCTGCTGGCCATCACCCTGATCATCGTCACCGCCGCCTTTCTCATCGGACGGCCCCGCACCCGCCGAGCCGTCCCACTGCCCGATCCCCTCGACGACCCTGAAAGGGACCTGCCATGACCCGATCCGTGCGGAGTGCCGCCCTCATTGCCGCCGCTCTTTTCGCTCTCACCGGCTGCGGTGGGGATTCCGCGTCCGAAGCAACGGCCGCGGGCGAGTTCCCCGATGCCGCCGCGCTCGAAGGCACCGAACTCAAGCTCTACAACTGGACGGACTACATCCCGCCGGAACTGCTTGACCGCTTCACCGAGGAGACCGGCATCGAGGTCACCTTGGACACCTACGACAGCAACGAGACGCTGCTGGCGAAACTGCAGGCGGGCGGCACCGGATACGACGTCATCGTGCCGACCGATTATATGATCGTGCAGATGGTCGAGCTTGGCTTGCTGCAGGAGATCGGCGCGGCGTCGTTCCCCAATGGCGGCAACATCTCACCGGAATTCCTCAACGTCTATTTCGACGAGGGCCGCAACTACACCGCGCCCTACCAGTTCGGCACGACCGGTATCGCCTACGACCCCGAGGCGACGGGCACGATCATCACCTCCTGGGCAGACTTCTTCGACCCCGAGAGCCCGGCGGCAGGCAAGATCGGGACGCTGAACGACGTCAACGAGGTCATCCCTGCGGCATTGCGCGTCGTTGGGTCCGAACCGTGCAGCGAGGAGCCGGCCGACTACGAGAAGGTGCAGGCACTGCTGGAGGCCTGGAAGCCAGGGGTCGCCGTGATCAACAGTGACAACGTCATCGCGCGGATGGCGTCGGGTGAACAGACCGTTCACATGATGTGGAACGGGGCCTACCACCGCGCCAAGGCCGAGAACCCCAACCTGGAGTTCGTCACGCCCAGCGAGGGGATGCCGCTGTGGCAGGACAACCTGGCAGTGCCGGTCGGCGCACCCAACCCCGACGCCGCCAAGGTCTTCATCGACTGGATGATGGATCCCGAGAACGTCGCCGAGCTGTCCAACTGGGTCGGCTACGGCAACGGCATCACCGGTTCCGAGGAGTTCCTCACCGCTGACATCGTCGATGACCCCGCACTGAACCTCACCGGGGAGTACGCGGAACTCGCCCAGCCGGTGCCGCCGTGCTCCACGACCGCGATCGATCTATACGACAAGGTGTGGACGTCGTTCAAGGAGTGACGTGATGGAGGGCCTGACGTGCACCTGACCCCGGGCGAGTTGGACCGGCTGCTGATCTTCCAGGTGGCCGAGCTGGCCCGTCGCCGGCTCGGCCGGGGTCTGCTGCTCAACGTGCCCGAGGCAATCGCGCTGGTAGCCGACACGGTGTGCGAGGCCGCCCGCGACGGGGCCCGGCTGAGCCAGGCGATCGAGGCCGGGCACCACGCGTTGCGCCCGGATCAGGTGCTGCCGGGCGTCGCCGACGTCGTCACCGAGGTCGCCGTCGAGGCCGTGTTCGACGACGGCAGCCGGCTCGCCGTCGTGCCGCATCCCTTCGGGGCCCCGGGGGCAAGCTCGTTGACGCCCGGTCGGATCGAGCCCGCGGCGCGCACCCAGACTCCCGACCCCCACAACGCCACGCCAGGCACCGACCTCGTCAGCGTCGAGGTCATCAATACCGCGACCGTCCCGATCATCGTGACCAGTCATTTCCATTTCTTCGAGGTCAACCCCCGGCTGCGGTTCGACCGGGCTCGCGGCTACGGTCGCCACCTGGCCGTGCCGTCGGGCAGTCACGTCCGGTTCGACCCCGGGGTCGCGCTGCAGGTCGAACTGACACCGATCTCCGGGCGTCGGGTCGTCATCGGGTTCGCCGGTCTGGTCGACGGGCCGCTGGACACCCCCGGTGCAGCCGAGGCGGCCTTGGCCAGAGCCCGGGCCTGCGGCTACCTGGACAGCGCTGTGGAGACGCCGACGTGAGTGACTGGGACCCGCGCGACGTCTTCGGCCCCGGGCTGGGCGACCGGATCCACCTCGGCGACACCGGCCTCGTCATCGAGGTGGAGGCGGACGACCGCGGCGACACCCTCGCCGTCGCCGGCTTCGTCGTCGGGTTCGGCCGCACCGGCCGCGACGGGATCGGCATGCAGGCGGTGCGCACCGCGCAGTCGTGCGACGTGGCGGTCACCAACGTCGTCCTGCTCGACCCCCTACTGGGCGTCCGCGTGACGACCATCGGCATCCGCGAGGGGCGCGTGGTCGGCATCGGGCGCGCGGGCAACCCCGACACCACCGACGACATCGACGTCGTCATCGGCACCGGCACGGTGGTGGTGCCGGGGGAGGGCCTCATCGCGACGCCCGGCGGTGTCGACAGCCACGTCCACCTGCTCTCGCCGCGGGTGTGCGAGGCCGAACTGGCATCGGGGGTCACGACCGTCATCGGGCAGGAGATCGGCCCGTTCTGGGGCGTTGGCGTCGGATCGGCGTGGGTGCTGCGGACCGGGTACCCCGCTTTCGACGCCTACCCGCTCAACGTCGGCCTGCTGGGCCGCGGTTCGTCCTCGCAGGTCGACCCGCTCTTGGAGGCATTGGAGGCGGGGGTGGTCGGGTTCAAGGTCCACGAGGACACCGGCGCCCATCCGCGGACGCTTGACACCGCGTTGCGGGTCGCCGACGAGCACGACGTGCAGGTGGCGCTCCACACTGATGGGCTGAACGAGTCGGGCACGGTCGCCGACACGATCGACGTCATCGCCGGCCGGACGGTGCACGCCTATCACGTCGAGGGCAGCGGTGGCGGGCACGTCCCGGACGTGCTGATCCTCGCCGGCGCGCCCGGTGTGATCGCGTCGTCGACCAATCCGACGCTGCCGTTCGGGCGCGACGCCGTCGCCGAACAGCTCGGCCTCATCGCGTACTCACATGGGTTGTCAACCGCGGTTCCCGGCGACCGCGCGATCGCCGCCGACCGGGTTCGGGCGGGAACGATGGGCGCGGAGAATCTGCTGCACGATCGTGGCGTCATCCCGATCACGTCCTCGGACGCCCAGGGAATGGGTCGAGCGGGTGAGACCTGGTCGCGCACCTTTGCGCTGGCGGGACTGTGTGCCACTTCTGAGGGTGTACCCCCAGGGTCCCCCCAACGCGATGGACAGGTCGCCGACAACGAGCGGGTCCTCCGCTACCTCGCCAAGATCACCATCAACCCGGCGATCGCCCATGGCCTCTCCCACGAGGTTGGGACGCTGTCCGCTGGGCACCTCGCCGACATCGTGCTGTGGCAGCCCAGTCGCTTCGCGGTCTCCCCCGAGTTGGTACTCAAGGCGGGGCTGCCGGCCTGGGGGACCACCGGCGACCCCAACGCCGCCATCGACGCCGCCCAGCCGCTCGTGCTCGCACGGCAGTTCGGCGGTACGGGGGCGATGCCCGCCGAACTGGCAGTGCAGTTCGTCAACGCAGCCGCGGCCGAGCAGGGCACGATCGGCACTCGGACCCGCCGGCGCCTGGTCGCCGTGCAGGGTTGCCGGAACCTGGACCCGGCGCAGCACATGGTGCGACATGGCGTGCGAGGCGCGATCGAGGTGACGCCCTCCGGCCAGGTGAGCCTGGACGGCGTCGAGCTGCGGCTGTCCCCGGCGGACCGCGTTCCGCTCAGTCGGCTCTACCGGTTGTGAGTGAACGGAGCCGACCGGTCAGGCCGAGCCTGGTCCGGCGGGCGTTGACGGTGATGGGCGACTCCACCTCGCCGGAGACCCGCAGCGGCACCCGGTTCTCATCCATGGAGCCCGGCCGCGGCACCATCCGCTGTCCTGTCACCACCGCACCGGCGACCACGGAGGACGCCCGGATGCGCACCCCGACCGGCCGGGCGTCCAGCGTCGCCGCCACCCGGTGCGCGAGCGCGTCGAACAGCTGACCCCAGGGTGTGTCCACCCGGTACGCGATGTCGACGGGGCAGGGTGGGGCATCCACGATCGGCACCACCGCCACCTGCTCCAGGCCGAGGTGAGCGGCCAGCGGTGACGGGCGCACGCACACCCCTGCCCCCAGCCGGATCGCCTCGACCTGCGCCGCGAGACCGTTGACCGGGCTCATCCGCGCCGGCGCCCGGCCGCGGACGTCCTCGCAGCGCCAGAACGCCGGCCACGACGAATCGGGGACGTGGACCCCCTCGACCCAGGTGTCCGCGTCCAGCTCGCGCACCTCCACCCCGCTGCGACCGGCCAGCGGGTGGTGCCGGGCCAGCATCGCGACCCGGGCCACCTGACCCACCGGGCGGCGCACCAGTGAGCCATCCAGGTCTGTGGGACCGACGAGGACAGCGGCATCGACCCGGCCGCGCGACAGCCCGCCGCTGGGGTCGTCGTCCGAGGCCTCGCGCAGCTCGACGCTGACGTCACCGCCGGAGAGCCGGTCGAGCATCGGGACCGCCTCGACGATCTCGTCCAGCAGCAGGCGGAACAGGGAGCCGACGATGACATACGGCCGGTGCTCCGGCCGATGGATCGCGTGCAGCAGGTCGGCGGCCGCCTCCAGCACGTCCAGCGCCTTGTCCAGCACCTGCTCCCCCATGGCCGTCAGTACCAGCGAGTCGTCGCCGCCGTTGCCGGTGCCCGGCGCGACGATCAGGGGCCCGCCGAAATCGTGCTCCAGCCGGGCCACCGAGCGCCGCACGGTCGCCGGACTGGCATGCAGGCCTCGTGCCGCCAGGTCGAGGTCTCGCGACTCGGCCAGGACGACGAACGTCCGGAGGTCGTCGAGTTCCACATCCGTGAGATTATGGGCGCGACGGCCATTCCTGCGTGCCCCCCACGGCACTACTCGCTGTGACTACCCGCACTACCCACCGGAGCCGCCGACGCTCCGACCCACACCGTCTTGGAGTTGCAGAACGCTCGGATGCCCTCCGCGCTGAGCTCGCGGCCGTACCCGGATGTCTTGATCCCGCCAAACGGCAGTTCCGGATACGACGTCGTCATACCGTTGATGAACACCATGCCCGCCTCCAGCTCGGCGGCGAACCGCTCCTGCTCGGCCGGGTCGGACGTCCAGGCGTTGGACCCCAGCCCGAAGACCGAGTCGTTGGCGATCTCCAGGGCCTCATCAATGGAGTCGACCCGGAACACCGTCGCCACCGGCCCGAAGACCTCCTCGTAGTACATCCGCATGTCCTTGGTCACGCCCGTGACCAGGGTCGGCGGGAAGTACCAGCCCGGCGCGGCCACCCGCGTGCCGCCCAGCAGCACCTTTGCGCCCTTGCCCACGGCATCGGCCAGCAGTTCCTCGACATCGTCGCGGCCGGCCTCGGTGGCCAGCGGGCCGACGTCGGTTCCCTCGGCCATCGGGTCGCCGACGACCAGCGCCGACAGTGCCTCGGCGAACAACTCCTCGAACTCCTCGGCGACATCGCTGTGGACGATGAAGCGCTTGGCGGCGATGCACGACTGGCCGTTGTTCTGGCACCGCGCGACCGTGGCGACCTTCGCCGCGGTCGGCAGGTCCGCCGACGGCATCACCACGAAGGGGTCGCTGCCGCCGAGTTCGAGGACGGTGGGCTTGATCCCCTTGCCCGCCGCCGCGGCGACGGCCGAGCCCGCCGGACCGGAGCCGGTGAGCGTGGCAGCCACCACGCGAGGGTCGTCCAGGATCGCGGCGACCTTGCCGGACCCGATGAGCAAAGTCTGGAAGGCCCCGCGGGGGAAACCGGCCCGCGTGAACAGCGACTCCAGGTACAGCGCGCACTGCGGCACGTTGGAGGCGTGCTTGAGCAGGCCGACGTTGCCGGCCATCAACGCAGGCGCGGCGAAGCGCACTGCCTGCCAGAGGGGGAAGTTCCACGGCATGACGGCCAGCACCGGGCCGATCGGCTGGTAGGTCGTGTAGGCGCGCACCGCGCCGACCGCACCAGCGTCCGCCTCGACCGGGGCCAGGTACCCCTCGGCGTGCTCGGCGTAGTAGTGGCACCCCTTGGCGCACTTCAGCGCTTCGGCCTTGGCCGCTGCGAGGGTCTTGCCCATCTCCAGGACCATCGTGGCCGCGATCTCGTCCGCCTCAGCCTCCAGCAGGTCGGCGGCCGCCCGCAGCCAGCCCGCCCGCTCGCCGAAGCTGGTCCGACGGTAGCTGCGGAACGTCTCGGCGGCCCGCGCCAGGGCCGACTCGACCTGGTCGTCGCTGAACTCCTCGAAGGTCTCGATGACCTCGCCGGTTGCCGGGTTGGTCGTGGTGATCGCCATGGGGGTACGCAACCGCGCCGCGGCCGTTTAGGCAAGTCGCCGCAGCCGCCACCCCACAGCCGCGATGACCATGACGAGGGTGAGGGCGCCCGTCAACCGCCGCCACGGGTTGACGCCTCGGGCCACCTCGTCGACCGCCCACCACCCGAGCGCCCCGGCGGCGACCGCCTCCAGCCCGACGGCGAGGGCACCGTCGCGCGCCGGGGTGAGTCCGACCAGCAGCCTGGCGCCCACCGCCGCGCTCACGACGAACAGCGGCGGGTTGGGCGGCTGACCGAACACGAGGCCATGGCGGCCCGCACGCCGGTCGGCGAACCACCACCTCACCCACCCACTGTTGTTCTCGCTCATCGAACCAGGCTACGCAACCCGGCACTCTGACAGAAAGTGAGCGGGCCTGCTCTGCCTGTGAGCATGCACCGGACGGCGCCCGGGCGGTGGACCTCGGGGACCCCCTGGGCGCGATCGGGCACCTGCTGGACGGGGCCACGATGACCAGCGAACTCTTACTGGCTTGTCGACCCCGTCGCGGCGCAACCGCACGGTCGGGCACTTCAGGAGCACACTGAACGGCGTGAGCGCCCCTGACAACGGCTCGGTGCCGGTGCGCGGCGTCTTCGAGGAACGGTTCGCACCGCTGGCCGAGGAGTTGGGCGTGGTCGCGGCGAGCGACGCCGTCGCCGGGGCGTCGCTGTGCGTCTACGAGCACGGCCTGCCAGTGGTCGACATAGCTGCCGGCTGGGTCGACGCGCCACACACCCGGCTCCGGCAACCCGACGACGTCCAGGTCATGTTCTCGGCGACCAAGGGCGTCGTCGGCGCGGTCATCGCCGATCTGGCCGCCGACGGGGTGCTGGACGTCGACCAGCCGGTCAGCCGGGCATGGCCGGAGTTCGGAGTCGAGGGTAAGGAGCGCCTCACGATCGGCGACGTACTGGCACACCGGGCCGGCCTGCCTGCCGTCAACCGGCAGCTGCGCCAGGAGGAGGCGCTGGACCCCGACCTGGTCGCCGACGAGCTGGCGAGGCAGCGGCCGGTGTGGCCACCGGGCCGGGCGCACGGGTATCACGCGTTCACGTTCGGCCCGCTGGCCGCCCGGATCGTGCAACGGGTCACCGGCGCCGCGCTGTCCGACCTGCTGCTCGAACGCATCGTCGGGCCACTCGGCCTCGATCTGTCGATCGGCCTGCCGGTCGAGGACCACTTCGGGCGCCGGCTGGTGGACCTGATTCCTGCCCCGCCGGCACCGCCGGTGGTCGCGGCCACCTATGCCGCGCTGCGCACCACGAAGGCCCTGCCCTGGCGGGTGTTCACCGTCGACGGCACGTTCATCAGCCCGGACGGCTACGCGGGGTTCGCCAATTCCCCCACGATCCGCCGAGCGCTGCTGCCCGCCGCGAGCGGGATCGGTGACGCCCGCTCACTCGCCCGGTTGTACGCCGCGTTGATGGGCGAGGTGGACGGGGTCCGGTTGTCGGATCACCAGACGATGCGGGAGATGACCAGGCCCCGCAGCACCGGGATGGATCTCTGCCTGTGGCGGCCGAGCACCTTCGGGGTGGCGTTCTCGCGCCGCTCGCTGTCATCCCCGCTGCCCACGGCCGCTGCCTTCGGGCATCACGGCGTCGGTGGTGTCGTCGCGTACGGCGACCCGGCCACTGGGCTGGCCGTGGCGTACCTGCCGACCCGTATCCCGCCGGACTCCGCGCCCGATCCCGCATGGCGGCGGCTGGCCCGGGTGCTGGCCGAGATCACCGGCGCTGCGCCGGACTCGATCCGCGACCAGGTGATTCACGCCTCGCGTAGCACCTGGCACTGGCGGCCCAGTCCCTCGATCTCGATGTCCATCCGGTCACCGGCCCGCAAGTAGGGGAAGCGGCCCGACAGCGCCACGCCCTCGGGCGTACCGGTGTTGACGACGTCGCCGGGTTCCAGGACGAGGAACTGGCTGAGGTCGTGGATCAGCGTGGCCACCGAGAAGATCATGTCGGCGGTGGTGGAGTCCTGCCGGGGCTCGTCGTTGACCCAGGACCGCAGCCGCAGCGCCTGCGGGTCGGGCACGTCGACGGCGGGGACCAGCCACGGGCCGAGCGGGTTGAACGTCTCGCAGCACTTGCCTTTGGACCACTGCCCCCCGGACAGATCGCGCTGGAACTCCCGCTCGGACACGTCGTTGCTGGTGGCGTAGCCGGCGACATGGGCCAGCGCGGACTCGGGCGAGTCCAGGTAGCGGGCCCGGCGGCCGATGACGACCGCCAGCTCGACCTCCCAGTCGGTGTGCTGGGCCTGACGGGGGACGAGGACCTCGTCGTAGGCGCCGACCACGGTGTTGGGGTGCTTGAAGAAGATGATGGGGTGCTCCGGGGGGCGACTGCCGGACTCGGCGGCGTGCGCGGCGTAGTTCTGCCCGATGCAGACCACGGCCATCGGGCGGGCGAGCGGCGGGCCGACCCGCAACCCGGTGACGTCGCGCCGCGGCAGCCGCCCGGCATCGAGGGCGTCGCGCACCCGGTCCAGGCCGTCCCCGGCGAGAAAGGCACCGTCGATGTCGTCGGTCAGCGCAGTGACGTCGAAGGCGTCGTCCGCCGCGTCGAGCACGACCGGGCGCTCGGCGCCCACCTCGCCCACGCGCATGATCCTCATTCGTTCCTCCAGGGCCGGGGCTGGTCACGTCAAGCGGCGGCTGTGCTCGCCGGCGATCCGCAGCCAGCGGTAACCGTAGCCGTCCAGGACGACTGTGACGGCGCCGGTCTCGTCGACGTCGAGCGTCTCGCCGCCCAGCAGGTCGATCAGCCGGCCGCCGTCGCAGCCGGCCAGGGCGAGGTCGACCGTGACCTTTGCCGAGCCGAAGTTGTGCAGCGCGAGCATCGAACGCTCGCCCCAGGTGCAGCGGTGGGCGAGCACCTGGCGATGCGGCTGCTCCAGCACCTCAAAGGCACCCCAGCCCAGTTCGGGGCACTGCCGGTAGCGCCGGACGAGCAGGGTGATGAACGCCAGCAGTGAGTCCGGGTCGTTGCGCGCATCCTGCGCGTTGACGTGCTCGGGGCCGAACTCCCCGGTCACGACGGGGGCGACCAGGTCGGCGACTTCGGCGGTGGAGAAGCCGCCGCTGGGTCCGGCGGTCCACTGCATCGGGGTGCGGACGGCGGCCCGGCCCTCGACGTCGAGGTTCTCGCCCATCCCGATCTCCTCGCCGTAGAACAGCACCGGCGTGCCCGGCAGCGAGAACAGCAGGCTGTAGACCATCCGCAGCCGCTTCGGGTCGCCGCCGAGCATGGGCGGCAGCCGGCGACGCAGGCCCCGGCCGAAGACCTGCATGCTCTGTTGCGGGCCGAAGGCGTCGAACACCTCCTGTCGTTGCACCTTCGACAGCTTGTCCAGCGTCAGCTCGTCGTGGTTGCGAACGAAGGTCGCCCACTGGCTGTCAGGGGACGTGCCGGGACGCGCCTGCAGCGCATTGATCAATGGCTCGGCGTCGCCTCGGGCCAGGGACAGGTACATCTGCTGCATGCCGATGAAGTCGAACAGCATCGTCAGTTCGTCGCCGTCTGAGGAGCCGAAGAACTCCAGCTGCTGCTCGTGCGGCAGGTTCACCTCACCGAGCAGGATGCCGTCGCCGGTGCGCCGACCGACGAACGAGCGCAGCGCCCGCAGGAACTCGTGCGGCTCGGCGAAGGCGTCGGCCTGGTCGCGGCTGATCCCGGCGGTCTCCAGCAGGAACGGCACAGCGTCCACCCGGAATCCGCTGATGCCGAGTTCCAGCCAGAAGCCCATCACCTTGGCGATCTCGTCGCGCACCACAGGGTTGGCGACGTTGAGGTCGGGCTGCTCGCGGTAGAAGCGGTGCATGTAGTAGTCGCCGGTGGTCTCCTCCAGCGTCCAGATGCCCGACTCGGCGTCCGGGAACACCACCTCGCCCGAGGTGTCCGGTGGCGTGTCGGATCGCCAGATGTAGTAATCGCGGAACGGCGAGTCCTTGGCCGAGCGGGCCGCCCGGAACCACGGGTGCTCGATCGAGGTGTGGTTGACGACGAGATCGACGATGACACGCATTCCGCGGTCCCGGGCCAGCCGGATCACCTCGACGACGTCGCCGTGATGACCCAGCCGGGGGTCGACGCCGTAGAAGTCCGTGATGTCGTAGCCGTCGTCGCGTTCGGCCGTCGGATAGAACGGCATCAGCCACAGGCACGTGATGCCCAGGTCGGCGAGGTAGTCGATCCGCTGCGCCAGGCCGGCGAAGTCGCCACAGCCGTCGCCGTCGGCGTCGAAGTACGTCTCGACATCGAGGCAGTAGATGACGGCGGTCTTCCACCACAGGTCAGCAGTTGCGGTGATGGTCATGCCCGGACCACCAGTTGCGGGACGACGTGCTCACCGAAGGCACTGATGAAGGCCCCCTGGTGCTGCCCGACGTGGTGCAGCATCACCTCATCGAAGCCGAGATCGAGGTACTCGGCCAGCCACTGCGTGTGCTGCCCGAGGTCGTGCGACACCATGACCGCGCGGCGGACCCGGTCGTCGTCGACCCCGTCGGACACCTCGTCGAAGACGTCGACGTGGTCGATGTCCCAGCACGCCGGCGGCGAGAACACATTGCTGCGCCACTGGTCACGGGCGATCGCCATCGCCTCCTCGGCCGTGGGCGCCCAGGAGACATGGACCTGGATGCGGGCGGGGCCCCGGCCACCGGCGTCGCGGTACTCCCCCAGCATGCGGCGCAGGTGCTCGTGCGGCTGGTTGATGGTGATGAGGCCGTCGGCCCACGCCGCCGATGCTCGCGCGGTCGCCACGGTCACGGCGGGGGCCACCATCGCCGGCGCCTGCTGCGGGAGGGTCCAGATCCGGGCCCGGTCGACGGTGACGAGGCCGTCGTGGCTGACCTCTTCGCCGGCCAGCAGTGCCCGGATCACCTCGACGCATTCCCGGAGCCGGGCGTCGCGGACGTCCTTGCGGGGCCAGGCCGCACCGGTGATGTGCTCGTTGGACGCCTCACCGGAGCCGAGCGCCACCCAGAACCGACCCTCGAACATGGCGCCCAGGGTGGCGACGGCCTGGGCGATGATCGCCGGGTGGTAGCGCTGGCCGGGCGCATTGACGACGCCGAACGGCAGCGAGGTGGTGGCCAGCGCGGCGCCCAGCCATGACCAGGCGAACCCGGAGTGGCCCTGCCGGCTGCTCCAGGGCGAGAAGTGGTCCGAGGACATCGCGGCGGTGAACCCCGCCGCCTCCGCGGCCTGCACGTCACGCAGCAGCTGGGCGGGATGGACCTGCTCGTGGGAGGCATGGAAGCCGATGACAGTCACGCCTAGTTCCTAACCCGGCCCGGTCCCTGCCGCATCTCGACACTCGTTCACCTCATCCGCGGCGCAGGGGCGAGGGGCTGGGATCAGGATCTGGTGACCGCGCCGGCCGCCTGGAGGCGTTGCGTCACGAGGGGATGGGGCAGGGCGTAGCTGATGTTGCCGTCCCGGCCGGTCATGTCCTCGGCGGCGACGAGCGCGTTGACCACGGCCTCCTCGACGGCGTGCACGGTGGCGGCGTAGAACGGGTCGAGCCTCGCCCACGGCACGAACGACAGGTGGTGGTAGTCCTCGCCGCGCGGCTCGGTCAGCTCGAAACCGCTGTCCAGCTGCCCCATGCCGGCCGTGGACCAGGCCAGGAAGATGTCACCGGAGAAGTGGCTACCGGTGGTGCCGGTCCGGGCCAGACCGAGTGGCACCCGGCGGGCCAGCGCGGCGCACTGCGCGGGCAGCAGTGGTGCGTCGGTGGCGACCAGGGCGATGACCGAGCCGGCGCCGCCCGGTGGGGCGGCCGGAGTCGGAGTCGAACCGGTTCCGGCGCTGTCGGTGCCGGGAAGGGCGCCGTCGGCTCTGGCGGCATCGCGAACCAGCCAGGCCGGGTCGCCCATCGGATGGGCCACATCGAGGTCACCGAAGGGGATGCCGGCGATCCGCAGCTCGGACCGGGCACCGAAGTTCGACTGGACGTACGCGGCCACGGTGTGGACCCGGTCGGCATAGCGGACGAGGCGCGAGGCGGTGCCGACGCCCGCCTTGAAGCCGTAGCTGTTCATGCTGGTACCGCCGCCGACGCAGCCCTCAGCGACCGGCCCGGCGGCGGCCGCGCCCATGGCGTCGACGGCATGCTCAGCGGTGACGTGCGCGCCGCCGGCATCGTTGAGCTAGCCGTCCCAGGTCTCGGCGACGACGGGTAGCAACCACTGCCGTGCGAGATCCGGCCGGTTGCGGTTGATCCAGTCCAGGACACCGCGGTGGACCGGCCCGACGCAGGCGGTCGTGGTCAGCATGACCGGGCCGACCAGCGAGCCGGTCTCGGTGATCCAGTGGGTGCCGGTCATCTCACCGTTGCCGTTAAGGGACCACCACCCGGCAGGGCACGAGCGACCGACCCCGGCCCGGCCCAGCGGCAGCACCGCCGAGACCCCGGTCCGCACCGGTCCCTTGCCCGGCCGATGCTCGCCGGTACCGGAGATCAGAGTGATGTGACCCACCTCGATGCCGGCGACGTCGGTCAGGGCGTTGAGCGGTCCTGGGGTGCCGTCGAAAGCGACCCCGAGGTCACGAGCGCGAATCCGGCCATTCATGCGCGCGGGGTCAGAGGGCGAGCGCCAACTCCCAGCAGATCGGCTATTGCCAGGCGCTCCCGGACGCGCTCGAGCGGACTGCCTGCCCGGTCGGGATCGGTCGCGACATGCAAGACCCGAGTCATGTACTCGTTCACGCTCCAGCCCCGGTCATGCGATGCCCGCTTGACCAGGTCGATCAAGTGATCCGTGCCCGCCACGTCAGCTGACTCATGCCTGCATGATGGCAGGCATACATCAACGTACGGGTGCATCATGAGTTGAGGCCGAGCGCGAACGGCAGCACGGTGCCGGCGCCGGCCAGACGCAGCTCACGGGCGGCCACGGTCATCGTCCAACGGGAATCGACCATATCGTCGACCAGGAGCACCGGCCCGTCCAGCTCTGCCAACCGGTCGGCCATCTCCGGCGGCACCGCGAGGCGATCCCACACGCCCGCCAGCCGAGTGGCGCTGTTGACGTCGCGTCTGCCGGTCGGGCCGCCGTGGCAAAGCTCCAATGGGCCCAAGGACTGCAACCGACCCACCTCCACCAGGCGTGCCGCCAGCTCGGCAACCAGGCGGGGCCGTCGCCGCGATGGGACCCACGCGACCGCGACCGGGCGGCGGGCCCAGTCCCACTCACGCAGCACTGTCGTCACTGCGCTGAACAGGCCCGGCGGCAATGCCGCATCCGCCGCCGAGTCGGCCAGCAGTTCGCGGAGCTTGCTGCCCCAGCCGAGGTCGGACAGCCGGGCGATCGCCCGGCCGTCGGCGGCTCGCTCGGCCTCGGCGATCCGGCCCTTGACTGCGACGCCGATCCGGTCCATCCCGGTCGGCCAGGAGGTGCGCGCGTCGATGACCACCCCCGGCCGGTCCACGATGCGGCTCACGGACTGCCTCACCTCGGCTGTGACCTCGGTCGGGTACCACGGCCCGGCACAGACGTCGCACCGGCCGCAGTCGGCGGCCCACGGATCGTCGAGGCGCTCGCGCAGGAAACGCATACGGCACACCGTGGCCTCAGCCGCGGTACGTGAGTACTGCCGCATCGAGGTCGCCTCCGCGTCACGGGCCGCGGCGACCCGCTCGTAGCGCTCCTCGTCGTACGTCCACCCCTGTCCGGTGGACACCCAGCCGCCGGCGACCCGGTGCACGGCGCCGTCGACATCGAGGACCTTCAGCAGCAGGTCCAGCCGGGAGCGGCGGATGTCCAGCAGCGGTTCCAGGGCGGGTACCGAGATCGGCCGGGTCTCCCTGCCCAGGAGATCCAGCACCCTGCTCACCGTTGCGGGCCCCGGGAAAGCGGCTGCGGCGAAGTACCGCCAGATCGCCTCGTCCTCCTCCCCCGGCAGCAACAGGACATCAGCGGCCTCGACAGCACGCCCGGCCCTGCCGACCTGCTGGTAGTAAGCGATGGGCGAGTTGGGCGCGCCCAGGTGGACCACGAAGCCGAGATCCGGCTTGTCGAAGCCCATGCCCAGGGCCGACGTCGCGACCAACGCCTTGACCTCGTTGCCGAGCAGCGCGTTCTCGGCGGCGATCCGCTCGTCGGTGTCCTGCTGACCGGTGTAGGCCCGGACGTCGTAGCCGGCGGCGCGCAACGCGGTCGCCACGTCGGTGGCCTGGGCGACCGTCAGCGTGTAGACGATGCCCGACCCGCTCAGGGCACCGAGATGCTGTGCCAGCCACGGCAGCCGGTCCGCCTGCGGCAGCCGCAACACCCCGAGTCGCAGCGAGTCCCGGCCCAGCGGCCCCCGCATCGTGACGACCTCCTGGCCGCCGGCGGCCAGCTGCTCGGCGATGTCGGTGACGACCCGGGCATTCGCGGTCGCCGTCGTGGCGAGCACGGGGATGCCGGGGCGAAGCGTGGTCAGCAGGTCCCGGACCCGGCGGTAGTCGGGCCGGAAGTCGTGCCCCCAGTCGGAGATGCAGTGCGCCTCGTCCACGACCAGCAGGCCGGTGGTGCCCGCGAGCTCCGGCAGCCAGGTGTCACGGAACTGCGGGTTGTTCAGCCGCTCCGGGCTGACCAGCAGGACGTCGACCTCGCCAGCAGCCAGTCGGCCACGCACCTCGTCCCACTCGGTGACGTTGCCCGAGTTGACGGTGTATGCCGTGATACCCGCCCGCTCGGCTGCGGCGATCTGGTTGCGCATCAGCGACAGCAATGGCGAGAGGATCAGGGTCGGCCCCGCGCCGCCCGCGCGAAGCAGGGCGGTCGCCACGAAGTAGACCGCGGACTTCCCCCAGCCGGTCCGCTGCACCACGAGCGCGCGTTCCCCACGGACCAGCAGCGCCTCGATCGCGTCGAACTGATCGGGCCGGAAGTCGGCGGCGGGGTCAGCTGTGAGCCGTCGCAGCACGTCCCGGGCGTCCTCCCGCAGCGTCCCGGAAGCCACCGGGGCGGACTGCGTCATGGTGTCCCGACCATGACCCGCTCAGCCGTGGTCGCGCCCAGCCGCCTGTCCCGCCCGGCCGAGAGATCCACCCGGCGGGCGGCGGCGGCTCCTGCCACCAGGCCCTCCCGGCTGGCCGTCATCCGGCGGCCACGGGCGATCCTGTACTGCGCGATGTGGGCGTCGACCTCGCGGCTGCGGTCAGCGAGCACCAGGTCGGTGCCCTGGCCCAGCTCGGCCACGGTGTCGACCGCTGCCTGCCGGAGCCGCTCGCCGGCCTCGTGACCGAAGCCCAGCAGGAAGGATTGCCGCGCCTTTGCCCCGGCAGAGGCCGGGATGGCGTGACCGCCGCCCCGCCACCACAGCCACATGTCGCGGCTGGCCTGGGTGGCCAGGGAGTTGATCAGCTGCACCGCCCGGGAGGCGTCGGAGGTGAACCCGACCACGTACAGCAGCTCCGACGCCCCGGCGTGGCTGCGCAGCGACCGGCAGCCGACGCCTCTCGCGATGGGCACCGCCATGTGCAGCAACCCCACCCGATAGGTGCCATCGAAGCAGACCGTCAGCTGGACCACCTCCTCTCGGGTGCGAGTGCCGCGGGCCCGGGCGACCGCGTCGGTGATACCCAGCTTGACCATCAGCCGCTCGGCCCGCTCACGCGCGAGCTTCGCCTCCTCCGGGTGGTTGCTCGATTCAGCCGTCGCCAGCAGCTGGGCCACCAGCTCCTCGTCGGTCTTCTTGCCAGCCACGTCCGTGCCTCCTCTGTGTGTCACGAACCCTGTCACGCCCCTCGGACACAACCGGGACGCGGTCAGGGCGGCTGTGGACGGCCCCCGGTTGTCCACAGCACACGCCGTCCAGCACCAACGGAGCCCGTCAACCGGGCGGCGCCGCCGGATCATGAGCCTCCTGCCATGCCCGGTGGACCTCCGGGCGAAGCCTGCCCCGGTCCGGCACCGCGATGCCCACCGACCGGGCCCAGGCCCGCACCTCCGCGGTCGCCGGCGCCGGTGCTTCCGGGACGCCGGCGGCGGTCACCTCGCTGGGCCACGACACGTCGAATCCGGCGGCCGCCTCGACCTCGTCGCCCGCCCAGCGCAGCGCCGCCGCCAGGTAGCGGTAGGTCCACTCCTCGGCGAGCTTGCGGGTCTCGCAGAACACCAGCGGGACGCTCGGCCATCGCACCTGGAGCTCGGCCATGCCGTCTGCCACCTGTGACGGCCGGACGTGGGCCAGCTTGAAGACCTTGGCGTACCCCTCCTCGACGACGAGGGCGCCGCGGGGGACCGCTGCCAGCTCACCGAGGGCGTAACCGAGCTTGCCGGACATCAGGCTGCTGGTCAGGTCGGTCAGTGACTTGCGCTCGACGGCGGCGACCAACCGGCCCGCGGCGGTCACGCCGTAGTCTCCGCAGGGCAGCGCCCGGCGCACCGTGCGGGCCTGCTGGGCGGCGAACGTGAACGGGTACTGCTCGCGGGTGTCCACGACGATCTCCAGCTCGGCGAGCCCCGCCGCCCGGGCGGTCGGCAGGCGGACACCAGGGCGGGACTGCTTGCGCGTGCGCGGCGATTGCCAGAACACCACCGCTCGCCCCCGTGCCGTGGTCTGGACGATCTGCGAGCGCTGCTCCCTGGCCCGGGCAGCCACGACGTCGATGGCGGCGCCCCGCCGTACGCACGAACTCAGTGGCACCCGCTCCACGATGTCCGGCTCGGTGGGCCACTCGTCCGGGGTGACCGGGTGGCAATAGAGCGCCCCCGTCCGCGGCCAGGTGCCCTTGGTGCGGTACACCAGTCCGGACCCCAAGGGCACCCGGATCAGGTACGGCAGGGTGCTGACCGGGTCCGGGTTGCGGGCGACGAGCAACTCCACACCCCGATCCTGCCCTGTCGATCCTGCCCTGTCACAGGACATGCATCGATCGCATCATCGCCTGAATCGAGCCGGGGTCGACGCCGGCGCCGCCGACATGGAACAACACGCCCTGCGTTTCGCCGCGAAGTCGGCCGGCCACCCTCCAGACATACCCGTGCTCAATTGCCGGGAACGAACCACAGCGTCGTCGGGGCGTCCGCTTCGACCTGCGTGTCCCACACGTCGACGGGTTCCGGGTCGCCACCGCACGAGCGCGGCCGGGTCACGTCCGTGCGTACCCGGCTCACCTGCACGCGGATCGTCCGCCCGCCACTGTGACGCATCCGGACGCTGTGCCGCTCGCCGCCGCCGTCCTCGCCGCTTCGGTCCCCGACGCTTCCGTCCTCGACGCCTGCGGTCGGACCAGCGCCGACCGTGGCCCCGACCCGCGCGCCGAGGAGGTCCGAGCCGTGCACGATGACGTCGTCCGGCCCGGCGTTCGTCCCCACCACGGCAAGGTGCCGACGAGCGGCGGCCTCGGCGGCCTGGACGTGTGGCGGATACGTCGAGCGGCCCCGGTACCCGTCGACCAGGGGACGGCCAGCCAACATGTCCGTCACCGCGGCGGCCAACGCCGTCGGGTCAGGCCCCAAGCCACCGAGGGTGATGCCCCACGGCAGCACCACGGCGGTCGGAGCGAACCGGTGCCCGCTCAGGTCGGAGCACTCCAGGACGTCGGTGCCGACCGCGCGGTGGCTGCGCCTACCCCCGGCCAGCGCGGCTGCGACGGCCAGCGCAGCGTCCGGACCAAAGCGACCGCAGCAGGCGTCCCGGCGGCCGTCGGCGCAGACGAGGACCGCGTTGCGACGGCTCGGCCGCCCGATCCTCGGGTCCTCGCCCGCCGCCAGCCGGGCGACCACGTCCGAGTCCCCGACCAGCCGCGCGAGCGCGGACTCCACGTCGTCCGAGGCGACGTCACGTCGCCAGGTGCGGCCCGGCAGCGTGCCGGCGAGGATCATCCCGATCGGCGAGGCGGGCGGGTCCGTCGGGACCGGTCGGACGGCCACGGCCGACACGCCCGTCTCGGCGAGGGCTTCCATCACCGCGCGCGGCAGCTGCGGCCAGCGCGCGATGCCGAGCCACGAGACGGCATGGGGCGCGGTTCCGCTGACGTCCTCGCCGATCTCCGTTGCGACTGCCTGGCAGCCCCGGACCACATCCATGTCGCGAACGTACGCGACGGCGCCACCCCGCCACCCGCTACCGTTGGCTCATGCGGCCGTTCCTGCTGCTCGCCACCCGAGCCGAGGATGTCGCGGCCGACAACGAGTACGAGGCGTTCCTGGCGTTCGGCGGCCTGGGCGAGGCCGAGCTGCACCGCTGGCGGCTGGAGGCCAGGCCGCTGGGAGCACTGGATCCCGGCGACTACTCCGGCGTCATCCTCGGCGGCGGGCCGTTCAACACCAGTGACGACGAGGGCACGAAGTCCGCGGTCCAGCGCCGGGTCGAGCGCGACCTCGACAGGCTGCTCGCCCGGGTGGTCGCCGTGGATTCCCCGTTCCTGGGCGCCTGCTACGGCATCGGCGCGCTCGGCACGCACCAGGGCGCCGTCGTCGACCGGCGCCACAGCGAGCCGATCGGTGCGGTCGAGATCACCCTGACCCCCGACGGCCGGGCGGACCCGCTGTTCGCCCACCTCCCGGACACGTTCGAGGCCTTCGTCGGCCACAAGGAGGCGATCAGCCGGCTGCCGGCGCACGCGGTGCGGCTCGCCTCGTCCGCCGCCTGCCCGGTGCAGGCGTTCCGGATCGGCACCAACGCGTACGCCACGCAGTTTCACCCCGAGCTCGACGTGGTCGGTCTGTGCACCAGGATCGAGGAGTACAAGCACGCCGGCTACTTCGACCCGAGCGAGGCCGATCGGCTCAAGGCCGAGGCCGCGCGCAGCGCCGTGGTGCACCCGCCGGTCATCCTGCGCCGGTTCGTCTCGCGCTATCGCCGGTCGGCGACCGATGCAGCGCGCGTCCCAGACACCGAGCGAGCGGCGCTCACAGCCCCTTGAGCGCGGCCAGCACCTTGTTCAACGACTCCTTCGCGTCGCCGAACAGCAGCGAGGTCTTCGGGTCGTGGAGCAACTCGTTCTCGATCCCTGCGAAACCGGGCCGCATCGAGCGCTTGAGAAAGACCACCTGCCTGGCCTGGGCCACGTCGATGATGGGCATCCCGTAGATCGGCGCCTTCGGGTCCGTCCGCGCGGCCGGGTTGACCACGTCGTTGGCGCCGACGACGAGCGCGACGTCGGTCGTCGCGAGGTCGTTCGCCACTTCGTCGGCCTCCTTCAGCGCCTCGTACGGCACGTCGGCCTCGGCCAGTAGCACGTTCATGTGCCCCGGCATCCGGCCGGCCACCGGATGAATGGCGTAGACCACCTCGGCGCCGCGCCGCTCCAGCACCTCGGCCAATTCGCGCAGCGTGTGCTGCGCCTGGGCGACAGCCAACCCGTAACCAGGCACGACGACCACCTTGGTGGCGTAGCCGAGCAGGATCGCGACGTCCTCGGGTGAGACCGACCGCACCGGCCGATTCGACATGGTCGTCGAGCCCGCCGTGGACCCGCCCGCCAGCGCGCCGAACAGGGTCCCCGACACCGAGCGGCCCATCGCCGCCGCCATCAACCTGGTCAGGATCGAGCCGCTCGCCCCGACCAGCGTCCCCGCGACCAGCAGCAGGGTGTTGCCGAGCACGAACCCGCCGGCCGCCACCGTCAGCCCGGTGAACGCATTGAGCAGCGAGATGACGATCGGCACGTCTGCGCCGCCGACCGGCAGCACCAGCAGCACCCCGGCCGCCAGCCCCACCAGCGCCAGCGCGATGCCGGCGGCGACGTTGCCCGAGGCGACCACGACGGTTCCGAGGACCACACCGCCCACCAAGGCGGCGATCATGAACCAGCGGGCACCCGGCAGGATGACCGGCCTCGTGGTCATCAGCTCCTGCAGCTTGGCGAAGGTCACCAGCGATCCGGCGAAGGACACCGCCCCCACGTAGGCAGTGAACGCGGTCGCCAGCAGCACCCCCCAGCCGCTGGACACCTTGACCAGTTCCAGCAGCGCGACCAGCGCCGCCGCGCCGCCGCCGACGCCGTTGAACAGCGCGACCAGCTGCGGCATCCCGGTCATCGGCACCCGCCGCGATGCGGGCACGGCGATCACCGCGCCGATCGCGATGGCCACCAGGATCGCCGGGATGTGGTCGAGGTCGGTGGACAGGAACACGACGACGAGCGCGAGGGCGGCGCCCGCCGCGCCGATCAGGTTGCCGCGGCGCGCAGTGCGTGGTGAGGACAAGCCCTTCAGCGCGAGGATGAAGCAGACGGCCACCGCCAGGTACAGCACCTCGGTCGCCCAGCCGGGCAGCAGGCTCATCGTTCGTCGGCCTTCGCCGGACCGCGGGGGCGTTGCCGCGAGCGCGACTGGAACATCTCCAGCATCCGGTCGGTCACCACGAACCCGCCGACGAGATTGGCGGTCGCCAGCACGACGGCGACCAACCCGACCGCTTGGGCGACGACCGACTCGGCGTTGCCGGTGACAAGGATCGCGCCGACCAGGATGATGCCGTGGATGGCGTTCGCGCCGGACATCAACGGGGTGTGCAGCGTCGTGGACACCTTCGAGACCACCTCGAAGCCGACGAACATCGACAGCACGAAGATCGACAGCAGCGCGACGCCGTCCATCAGGTCACCGGCCCTTCGCTGCTGAGCGCCTGCGCGGTCGCGGCGTGCCGCACCTCGCCGGCGTGGGTCAAGCAGGCGCCGGCGACCACCTCGTCATCGAGATCCACCCGCACCTCGCCGTCGGATGCCAGTAGACCGAGCAGCGCGGTGATGTTGCCGCTGTAGAGCCGGGAGGCGTCGACCGGCACCCGGCTCGCGGCGTCCTTCATGCCGACCAGCGCCACGGTCCCGCCCGGCACGGCGACCTCGGTGAGGCGGCCCGCGGCGACCCCCTCGACATTGCCGCCGGTCTCGGCCGCGAGGTCCACGACGACGCTGCCGGGCCGCATCCCCGCCACCATCGAGGTGGTGACGAGGAGGGGGGCGCGCCGGCCGGGCACGGCCGCGGTCGTGATCAGCGCATCGGCCGCCGCGACGTGCGGGGCCAGCAGCTCGCGCTGGCGCGCCGCGCGGTCGGCGGTCATGTCGCGGGCGTAGCCGCCGGCTCCTTCGAGAGCTTCCAGGTCGAGGGTGATGAAGGTGGCGCCGACCGAGCGCACCTCGTCCGCGCTCGCCGCTCGGACGTCGTAGGCATGGACGACCGCACCGAGCCGCTTGGCGGTGGCGATGGCCTGGAGGCCGGCGACCCCGGCGCCGAGGACGAGCACCCGGGCCGGCGGCACGGTGCCCGCGGCGGTCATGAACAGCGGGAAGAAGCGCGGCAATGTGGTCGCGGCGGTCAGTCCGGCGGCGTAGCCGGACACCAGGGCCTGCGAGGTCAAAGCGTCCATGCTCTGCGCGCGGGAGATCCGCGGAATCAGTTCCATCGCCATCGCGGTGACCCCTGCGGTGGCCATCGCCCGCACGGTGTCCAGCTCGGTCGCCGGTGAGCACAAGCCGATCGTCATGGCGCCCGGGCGCAGCGCCTTCACCGTCTCAGGCGGCAGCGGGCGGACGTGGGCGAGGACGTCGACGGTCCCCAGGTCGATCTCGGGCGTGACGTCGGCCCCGGCGACGCGATAGGCCTCGTCGGCGGCGTCCGGGGACATCGCGAGGCCCGCCGCGCCGGCACCGCTCTGGATCACCACCGAGAGTCCCGCCGCGGTCAGCTTGGCCACGGCTTCGGGCACCAGAGAGACGCGCCGCTCGCCCGGCTCGGACTCGGCGCGGACAGCCACAGTGGCACCCACGGACGTCGACGCTATCGTGCCGGGTCGACAACTCTTCAGCCCGTACCCCCCGCGCCTGCTCGCACCGCGAGGTGCGGCAGGTACAGCCCGGCCATCAAGCAGGTCTTCACCGTCGACCTGTCCGGCGCCGACTTCCGCCCCTTCGGCGGCGACCTGGTCACGGTGGACAAGACCCTCGCCCTGGACCTCCTGCCCGAGCTGCAGGCGCAGAGCGTCTGGACGCCGGACAAGTTGGAAGGGTTGGCAGTCACCGAGGACGGCGAGACCTACGCCGTCACCGACAACGACGGCCTTGACGAGGCCATCGGCCAGACCCTCTTCCTGCGCCTGGGCGAAGCGTTCGACGGGCAGTAGCGCCTCCCGAGGCGAGCGATCCACTACAGGGCAGCAACCAACAGTTGCTGCGCCGCACCCGATGAGGGCTCTGCTCCGGGGCCGTCTCGATCAGCGCTGAGACCGCCCACCCCAAATCAGCGCTCGCGCAACGCCGGTAGGACCTCCTGCTCGAACAGCTCGATCCCACTGGTGTCGTAGGCGGCCTCCGGGAAGTACAGGATCGGATAGGTCATCCCGGCGCTGAGCAGCGGCCGCAGCTTCTCGACGATCTGCTCGGGCGTACCCACCCCGGGCAGGTCGGGAGCCATGGAACTCAACTCCCGCTCGACGGCGGCGGCCGAGACGTAGCGGCTGACCCGATCGCGCCACTGCGCGGCGCGCGCCGCCACCTCCGCCTCGTCACGGCCGATGAGGACGTTGTAGTTGGCGCTGCGGGTGATGGCGTCGTAGTCGGTGCCGAGGTCTCGGCAGTGCCCGGCGAGGATCTCGGACTTGCGGGTGAACTCACCGAGGGTGCCGTCGAAGTTGGTGTAGGCGCCGTAGGCGGCAGCGATCCGCAACGTCTTGCGCTCGCCTCCGCCGGCGATCCACATGGGGGGGCCGCCCGGCTGCAGCGGCAGCGGCCAGCACAGCGCGCCGGCGGTCTGGTAGTGCTCACCGGCGAACGTCGACACCCCGTCCGCCCACAGCTGGCGCATGATCTGCACCCCCTCGTCCAGCCGCGCCAGGCGCTCACCCGCGCCCGGGAAGCCGTAGCCGTAGGCACGCCACTCGTGCTCGTACCAGCCCGCGCCTATCCCCATCTCGGTGCGCCCGCCCGAGACGATATCGACGGTGGCGGCGACCTTGGCCAGGTAGGCGGGGTTGCGGTAGCTCATGCACGTGCACATCTGACCGATCCGGACCCGCGACGTGGCCGCCGCGAACGCCGCCATCAGGCTCCACGCCTCGTGGGTGGCCTCCTGGGTGGGTTCGGGTACCGGGTGGAAATGGTCGTAGACCCAGATCGAGTCCCACGGGCCCGCATCGGCCCGCTGCGCAAGACCTCGCATCACCGACCAGTGATCCGCGGGTTCGATGTCCACGAGATCGTGCTTCCAACCCTGAGGGATGAACAACCCGAAGCGCACGCCAGCCGATGTCGTCACCCGTCGAGCGTAGGGCGCTGAAACCGACCCACGCGGGGCCCGCCACCCGACCCACGGCGTCTGGGCTCCGGGCTCTAAACGCCAGCCCCGTCCGGACGTGCCCACCGCGACACATGGCGGTCGATCTCCGAGCGCATGAAGCGGCACGCCTCATCGACACGGTCCTCCTTGGCCGTCACGCGGGCGGTCAGGATCGTGGTGTCGCGGCGGCCGAACCCCAGCGCATCCAGCGCCAGGAAGAAGTAGTGCCAGTCGGCGACGGAATCGACGAGGCGCACGTGGGTCATCAGCTGCCCGGCGACCCGCATCACCTCGATCATCTTGCCGCGCTGGTGGAAAGCCCTGGGTGCGCGGTACAGGAAGCTGACCTGGGGCGAATTGATGCCCCGGATGATGTCGACCGCCGACAGGACCTCGGGGACGAAATCATCCGGGTGCGGTTCGAGCCGGACCTGCACCCCCTGGCGCCCGAGCACGGGCAGCAGGTCCGATATCGACTGCTGGAAGCCGGCCTCGCTCAGCTGCTGTTCGTCGTGACCACCGAACCGACTGCTCATCACCGAGCAGCCCAGGTCGACGGTGATCTCGATGGCCCGCCGCCAGTTGACGATCGCCGCGCGGCGCTCGTCGGGGTCGGGGCCGGCCCAGCGATAGCGCGCCCGCACCGCGGCGACCTGCACGCCGGCGGCATCCAGCGCCCGCTTGAACGCCGCCACCGTGGCCGGCGTCGCAACAGGCTCGCCGTCGGCGGGCAGGAAGTCCTCGCGCGGCGACAACTCGACGTGGGAGTACCCCAGCCCGGCCACCCGGGCGGGCAGGTCGAGCAGTGGCGTGGTCCGCAGCGCGCGCCCGTCGAGGGCGATCTTCACAACTGTCCCGAGAACGACATGACGACGAGGCGATGACCGCCGTCAGTCCGTGCCGAACTCGATGGCCGCCCGGTCCAACGGCTCGGCGGCAGCCTGCGCCTGCTCGGCGTCCGCCGCACCCATGGACGCGATCGTCTCGCCCCCGCCGGCCGGCAGCTCACCGACCAGCGCCGCCTGGCCCCCCAACTGCCCGAGGCCGGCATACAGCTCGAGCTTGGCGCGGGTGTCGGCGATGTCGAGGTTACGCATCGTCAGCTGCCCGATCCGGTCCAGCGGGCCGAATGCGGCGTCCTCGGTGCGCTCCATGCTCAGCCGCTCGGGGTGATAGCTCAATGCCGGGCCCGTGGTGTCCAGCACCGTGTAGTCCTCGCCGCGGCGCAGCCGGACCGTGACGGTCCCGGTGACGGCCCGCCCGATCCACCGCTGCAGGCTCTCACGGATCATCAACGCCTGCGGGTCCAGCCAGCGCCCCTCGTACAGCAGCCGGCCCAGTCGGCGGCCCTCGACGTGATAGGCCTCGACGCTGTCCTCGTTGTGGATCGCGCAGACCAGCCGCTCGTAGGCCAGATGCAGCAGGGCCATCCCGGGCGCCTCGTACACGCCGCGGCTCTTGGCCTCGATCACCCGATTCTCGATCTGGTCGGACATGCCGAGGCCGTGCCGTCCGGCCAGGGCGTTGGCCTGACTCACCAGCGAGACCGGGTCGGCGAACTCCAGCCCGTTGATCGCCACCGGTCGGCCCTCGACGAAGCCGACACTGACGTCCTCCGCCTCGATCGCCACGCCCGGATCCCAGAACCGCACGCCCATGATCGGCTGCACGATCTCCAATGGGGTGTCCAGGTGCTCCAGCCGCTTGGCCTCGTGCGTCGCGCCCCAGATGTTGGCGTCCGTCGAGTACGCCTTCTCGACCGAGGCCCGGTACGGCAGCGAGCGCGCCAGCAGCCACTGCGACATCTCGGCCCGGCCTCCCAGCTGGGCGACGAAGTCGGGGTCCAGCCAGGGCTTGTAGATCTGCAGCGACGGGTTGGCCAGCAGGCCGTAGCGGTAGAACCGTTCGATGTCGTTGCCCTTGAACGTCGACCCGTCGCCCCACACCTCGACGCCGTCCTCGTGCATCGCCCGCACCAGCAGCGTGCCGGTGACCGCCCGCCCGAGCGGCGTGGTGTTGAAGTAGGTCCGGCCACCGGAGCGGATGTGGAACGCGCCGCAGGCGAGCGCCGCCAGGCCCTCCTCGACCAGCGCCGCCCGGCAGTCGACGAGGCGCGCGATCTCCGCCCCGTACTCCTTGGCGCGGCCGGGAATGGTCGAGATGTCCTCCTCGTCGTACTGCCCGAGGTCGGCGGTGTACGCGCACGGCACGGCACCGTTCTCGCGCATCCATGCGACCGCGACCGAGGTGTCGAGACCACCGGAGAACGCGATGCCGACTCGTTGCCCCGACGGGAGGTTGGTGAGGACCTTGGACACGCCGTGAGGCTAGCGAGTCCGGTCGCGAAGCGCTGACCCCCGTGCGGAGACCGGCAGCATGGCTAGCGCCGAAGGCCCGCCCTCGACCGCCCTCGACCCCTCGTCAGCCAACGTTCAAGCGCGGCCGCCCCGCCCCGCTGCCGCGTGGTGCACCTGCCGAACTCGCCGCCGCATACCGGTCTGCCGTCGCCGAGGAAGGTGCTCAGTCGCTGCGCCGTCAGCGCCCGATCGACCAGGTGGGCCGGGCGTTCCCAGCGACCGCCCGCCGCCGGCACCGACACCCAGCCGAGGGCCGGTAGGCACGGTCCGGCGGCGACCGACGACGTCTCGACGACAACGGCCGGAGAAGGCTCGCGCATCATGGTCACGAGGCGATCGATCCGCAGGCGTAGCGCGCGGCGGGACGAGGTGGGTGTCAGAACCAGCAGCCCGCTGCCGCCGTGGGCTGCCACCAGGTCCTGCGAGCCCGGCCGACCGGTGGCCCGGACTGCTGCGAGCAGGCGCTGGTCGATTCCACCCGGTCGGCAGCCGCGGACGACCGCGGGCTGCGGTTGCACGATGTCGAGCGCCAGCACTGCCGAATGACCGGACCCGGCCATCTGATCACTCACGGCGACGAGGAACGACTCGATGTCCATGATGTCGGTCCGGCCGCCGGGACGAGGTCGGTCTGCGCCGATCGACCGCGGGGCGGCAGCGGCGTGGGACGGATGCCAGCCCGCGGGCGCGGCCGACGAGCGGTAGACCGCTCGGTGCGTCGAAGCCACCTCCGCTTCGCCCTCCGCTCGTCCTCGTCGATTGGTACAAATCCTGCACGAAGTATGCCGGAACCCGGCGGAAACGGTGGTGAGAACGGAATGAGCGTTCCATGAGGGCCTTCTAAGAACAGCAACATCTGCCTGTCATCGATTCTTGTTGCCGGAGACCGGCCGGGACGCGGTCGTCACCGGCCCGGCGAGGGGCCAGAATGCAACCATGGCCACGACTGAAACCTCCCGCCGCAGCGCCGACGTCGCTGCCCTCTTCGATACCGTGGCTGACACCTACGACTCGGTCGGCGTCCCCTGGTTCGGACCCATCGCCGAGCGGCTGATCGAAGCGCTGGCGCCCGCGCCGGGCGAGCGCGCGCTGGACGTCGGGTGCGGACGCGGCGCCGCGCTCTTCGGCCTGGCCGAGGCCGTCGGCAAGACCGGGAACGTCACCGGGATCGACCTGGCCGACCGGATGATCGCCGCCACCCGGGCCGATGTCGAGGCGCGAGGCTTGACCACGGTCGATCTGCAGGTGATGGACGCGGCGGCCCCCACACTCGGCAGGGCGCGCTTCGACGTGATCGCCGCGTCGCTGGTGCTGTTCCTCCTGCCCGAACCGGGTGCGGCACTGAGCGCCTGGCGTGGCCTGTTGACCGAGCGCGGGCGGCTGGGTGTATCGACGTTCGGGCCCCGCGACGAGGTGTGGGTCGAACTTGACGAGTTGTTCACCCCTTATCTGCCGCCGCAGCTGCTCGACGCCCGCACCAGCGGAACCAGCGGCCCGTTCGCCTCCGACGCCGGTGTCGAGGGTCTGCTGACCGAGGCGGGGTACGCCGATGTCCGCACCGTCACCTTCGACCTCCCCCTGGTCCTGACGGGTATCGATCAGTGGGTTCGGTGGTCGCAGTCTCACGGTCAGCGCGCGATGTGGAATGCCGTGCCCGCCGACGAGCACGCTGCGCTGCGCCAGGCGGCGCTGGGTGTGCTGAACCAGGCGCGCGGCCGGGACGGACGGCCGCGATTGCGGCAGCAGGTGCGGCTGACGCTCGGTAGCTAAAGGACCAGGCGGTACCCCACACCGGGCTCGGTGATGAGATGCCGGGGCCGGGCGGGGTCAGGCTCCAGTTTGTGGCGCAGTTGCGAGAGGTAGACCCGCAAGTAGTGCGTCTCGGAGTCCAGATTGGGCCCACGCCGCCCTGTTGCTTTCCTGACGTGGGGGCCTGTCGTCCGGACAGCACTCGGACATCGGGGTCCGTGGCAGACTTCAGCAGTCGTGCTGGCGGAGGTGGGGGACTCTTGGTGGAGCGCCGGATCGGCGGGATCCGCAGTGAGGCGGCCGACCGTGCTCGGGTGGCGTGGCGGCCGCTGTGGGCACACCTCGTCACTGGCCGACGCAGTGTGGTGCGCGACCGTCGCCAGCAGCGAGCTCCGCTGTGGCCGCTGTCGCAGGTGATCCACGCCGCCGCCCTGCTGGAACCGCTCGGTGTGGCGCCCGGCGCTGTTGCGCAGCTGCTGGGCGGGCTGCGCCGGTTCCATACGCCGCGCGGATGGACCGCGACCGCGTGGCCGGCCCGGGCGCGGCGGGTGTTCCACGATGACAACGCCTGGCTGGGGCTTGCCGGGATGCAGTCGTGGTTGATGACCGGGGCGGCGTCGTCGCTGGGGCTGGCGCAGGCCGCGGCGGCTGTCGCCCGGCGCGGTGAAGACCCGGCCGGCGGGGTGCGCTGGAACGAGCAGACGGCCGACCGACACGCCTGCGCAACGGCTCCGACGTTGTTGCTCACGCTGCGGTTGGCCGAGCCCCGCCGGGGACGCCAGGTGGCGGTCGCACCTGCCGATCGCGCTGACCTCGTGGCGTTCGCCGAGCGTTGCATCGATTTCCTGGACGGCACACTGCGGCGGCCCGACGGCCTGATCGCCGATCATGTGGGCGCCGACGGCCGGGTCGATGAGCACGTGTGGAGCTACAACCAGGGGGCCGCCATCGGCGCCTACCGGCTGGCGGCGCAGGTGCTCGGCATGGACGCTGCGCTGGAGCGGGCGCAGTGGCTGGCGGCCGCGGCTGTGGACCACCTCAGCGTCGATGACCGCATGTGGCGCGAGCCGCCCGCCTTCGTCTCGATCTTCATGCGGCAGTTGCTGGCGTTGGACGGGCAGTTGGTCACCCACCGCTGGGCGGGCCTGGTCGACCGCTATCTGGATCGGGTGTGGCTGGAGGGGCGGGACCGGCGCACCGGGCTGTTCACCGCGGGTGGGATCGGGAGTTATGACGAGGGTGTGGTGATCGACCAGGCCGCCATCGTCTCGTTGTGTGCGCTGCAGGCGATGCCGGTGGAGTGGCGGCTGCTGGCGTGCTGACGTCGGGGCGCTGGGGCGTCGCCGCCGACGGAGGGTGTGAGCATGTCGCTGACCTCTGTACTCCCCGCGCTCGGCGACGAGAAGTTCGTCTCGCCTGACGACGTTGCGTCGATCCGGCGAGGCGGTCCCGACGCCAGTGTGGATCGCTCGTGACGGCCATGCCTTTGCTCGTGACTACGCCGGCAGGCAGCGGAAAGGTCAAACGGCTGCGAAACAACCCGCGGGTCGAACTGCGACCGTGCGGGCGGCTCGACAAGGTCGCGGACGGCGCGCCCGCCGTGGAGGGGTCCATCGAGATCGTCGGGGCGAGGCGGCGCAGGCGGCGACCGCCGCCAGCTTCCGCAGGAAGTGCGGCCTGGAGTACCGCGTGAGCACGTTCGTCGAACGGCGGCGGTCGTGCGAGGGCGGCAAGCGCGTGACCCTGCGCATCACCAGCCCCGCCGCGGGCCCGCGCTAACCTTTACGAGTCGGAACCCGTCGTCGCGGGCCTCTAGCTCAACCGGCAGAGCAGCGGACTTTTAATCCGCGGGTTGTGGGTTCGAGCCCCACGGGGCCCACCGTTATCGCAGGTCAGAGGCCATATGGCCTCCCCTCTCGCTACCTCGGCTACGACCGGCCGTCACCAT